>OMDL01000001.1_pt1 | contig 226857 bp, 189 predicted proteins | sample 1674081 | NCBI WGS metagenome assembly OMDL01 (sample SAMEA103958139, study PRJEB25191) | human gut metagenome | biome: human-associated habitat [ENVO:00009003]; feature: intestine environment [ENVO:2100002]; material: feces | place: Germany | collected 2013/2015
TAACTCAATTCTATCACTATATCTTTCCGCATTTCACTTTTTTGTAGTAACTTTGTGATTGAAAATACAAAACCGATCTTTACCATGGGAAATTTTAGAGAAAAGGCATATCTGTGCGGATATTTTAGGTATCATGATTCGCGAGTCATTACAGCTCCGGGTTGGGAAGCTTTTCCCGTCCCCGCAGCCGACATTGCCGAATATAAGAAATTTTATTATGCCGGTTTCGTGGACTTTGCAATGTCGGAGGATAATGGCGGCACTGTGGGGAGATTCAAGCATAATGTGGGCCATACTGTTGACATCGGTGGGGTTCCTGTGATGATTAATCATATAGATCTCTATCTTATGCCATACGGTATAGCCATTTACAGGATATGTGTTGAAATTACTTCTGACTCATTGAACGATTTCACATGGGCAATCTTTCTGATGCGCGAGACAGGCAAATGGGATAGGGAAGATATGCGTCAGTACTCTGAAATGGTTCTTGCGCCTATACGTGAAGCCGCAGCATCACTTGGCAGCGATTCTTCCCGAATTGTAGATAATGGCAATAAACTGAAAGTATTTCAAATAGTGACCGCAGACAATAAGGAGGATTATGGTCAGCATATTGATACCACCTTGTTTGAAGTGGCCACACTTTCTAAAATAGGCGCATGCTGTGAGCATAACTCCGACAGCCATTCGGAAGAATATGTTCAACAGATACTGAAAGACAACAAACTAAGTATTTATAACAACTGGAGCAGTCTGGCTCTTTTTGATTCATTCACAATAATGGGCTATTGTGTGAAACCATGGGTGCTTCAGACTTGGGAGAACGATTATTGCGGGCTGATATACATTCACAGCCTGTTCTGCAAGTTTTATCTGTTTGACCTCAACACACGGTTTGTAGAGCATCCGGAAGACGGCGAGAGTCTGGAGGCAGAATACCATGAGTTTATGCGTACATGCACATTCCAGAAAATTTCATACAATTTCTTGCCGGGAGAAATAGATGAAAGTATTGACCGAGCCCTTGACATCAGTGAGGAACTACAGCATTTGCGGCAGCATATCGGTTATTACAACAAGCAGCAGGCAGCAAGGTCATCGGACAGAATGGACAAGATGCTGGCATTCCTTGCTGTGGTGACCCTGTTGTCCACAATATGGGACTTTTCATGTCTGGTGAACGCCATGATACCATTTACATCCTTATCACTGACTGAAACCGCAGGATACAGGCTCGTAGCGTCACTAATGGTTCTTATGCTCACGATTGTAATAATACTGATGCTTAGGCCCCGACGCAGTTGCAATTGATTGGTTTGTTATATGGAAGCCGGTTTAACAAATATTGTCTAATTGTATCTAAACCTTTAGTAATAGAAATAGTCTTAGAATCATAACCCGTAAATGATAATGACATGAAAAGGATTATTACTTTGGTTTTAACATTCGTCCTCACATGGGCGATGTGTGCAGATGTTGCGGCTAATCGCCGTTACAATGGTGGCGGCAGTGACAACCGTAAAGAACGGATTGCTACCCATCGTAACCAAGGCTCAGGTTATTCTCGTCCCGGTTATGGATCAAAACCGGGTAATGGAGCGGTTCGTCCGGGAAACGGCAACAATGGTTCACATAAACCGGGTAACGGGGCGGTTCGTCCCGGGAACGGCAATAATGGATCACATAAACCGGGTAATGGGACAGTTCGTCCCGGGAACGGCAACAATGGATCACATAAACCGGGTAATGGGGCAGTCCGTCCGGGTATTGGCAATAACGGTTCACATAAACCGGGCAATGGATTTGGACATCCCGGAGGTGGAAATTGGGGAAACGGCCACAGGCCTTATCCCGGTCATGGTAGTCATCCCGCTGTGAGACCCGGTAATTATCGTCCCGGTGTCGGCAGGCCTCCCATGCATGCCGGTTTTCGTCCCGGTGGCGCATGGCATCGTCCGGTTCCTCCCCGTGGTTGGCGTCCGGGAGGTAGAAGGGTGCCTGCGTTCAGGTCCATTTTAGGAATAAACTTTGGCTTGTCTATCGGCCTTTCATTGCAGGCTCTCCAAGCGTCAAATTATATAGTGGACGGTTATAACGGCAATGAAGTGTATCTGACGAATGTGCCTATGCAGGGGTATTACTGGCCCTCGGCAACTATGTATTACAATAATGGTGGATTGGTCGGTTCTCAATTTGTTTATCCTTCCACAGGTTATGACATGGCCCGTTACAATGGCGTTTATAACTCGCTTTACAATGCTTACGGAGCCCCTGTGGTGACTAATGGAGCGCAAGTGACATGGTTTGGAGGAAACAATGAGTTCATAACACTCAATTTCATGCCTGTTGTGTCAGGTGGAGTTTCCCGCTTTTACACCACATTAAGTTTTGGTATATGATATGATTCGCAATCCAATAATATAAAGAAGCACCCCAAAAGTTTTGACTCAAAACTTTTGGGGTGTATTCTTTAACAAGGGTTGCTTTATGAGAACAGGCGCAATTATTGTACGCCGAGCTTGGTTTTGATTGACTGAGGCACAGCCTCCTTGTTGACATAAATGTCTATGGTCTTTGCAAGGAAATAAGGCTCGGATACATAGAAATAACCATCGTAAATCTGGTTTGTATCCCAAGAATTTTTGACTTTGTAGTATTTGTTGCCATTTTGGTCAACGGCCTTACCAATGATAACCATACCGTGGTCGTCGGTGGTTTCCTGACGGTCAAACATAGCCTGACGCGATTCGGGAGTAACTGTGATTTCCTCAACTGGGCCGTTTATGTCATATTTCTGTTTCTCACGTTCCTTGTCAGAAAGTTTAACCCAGCGTGACAGTTCGGTATTGTCCATATCGGCTTCGGTTTTGCCTTTGGGCATGAGTGCATATCCTTTGGTCCATTTGAAACCTCCCTCACTTACATCAGCAGCCCACACCACGGAGTATCCGTTGTCAATGGCGTTGTCCACCACGGCTTTCATTTCGTCAAGCGGCACATTGTAGTACTGTCCCCACAGCCAGTTGTCAGCCAGTTCAAGAGCAAAAGGTTTGTAGTAGGGATGATGTGTGAATGATGTTATGGCAATATAGTCGTTGAGATTAATGGGAAGCGACTCTGCAAATGAGCGGGGGGTATAGGTCTTGCCTTCATAGGTGAAAGTGGTGGGATATTCGCCCAAATATGCGTCAAGTACGCCATTGAAACCTTTGCGCCATGCAGTGGAGATGCGTTTGTTGGCGTTGTGGCTGACTGCGTTGACATAAGATGTGAGCACATCGGCCATTTCATAGTGTGAGTGCTTGTCCTCGCCGTAGTTCAGTCCATTGTAAGCCTCTTCGGGCACGATGCCGTAAAATTCCCAAACATAAGCCGGATCAAGGACACTGCCACCCTGAGAGAAGTTGACCTTGCCGTTGGTGCGGATATATTTGTCGGCTTTATCATCATAGCAATGGCGTACCACAAACATTTCCGAGAGGTCAATTTCTTTGCCTGTTTTGCGAAGAATTTCATCCTCAAAAAATGATAATCCTGAGAAGCACCAGCATGTGCCTGACTTGTTTTGATCTTTGACGGGTGTTGTCTTTACCAATTTTACATCAGTGAAGGTAAATCCGGTGCTGTCGGGCTTGGCTTCATCTGCTGCTGCCCATGAAGCTCCGACACACCCTATTGCCATTATGGCGGCTATGAAATGTTTCATTATGATGATGAGTGTGAAATGATTGATTATAGTTGCAAAAGTACGAATAATAATTGTAAAAAGGGTTGAAATGGCAGCAATTTACACAACAAACGGAAAAATGTGCAATTTTTTTGCTGTTTGCCGGAATTGTGCGTAATTTGTTGTCATGACATGCTTCATTACCATCAGTTGGCTTTATTGGTCGCTGGCCATAGCATATGCTGTGACCATAGTGAGCATTGTAGGTGTGGTGCTGTCAGAGAACAGAAATCCGGTAAAATCACTGGCATGGGTCACTGTGCTGTTATTGTTTCCTATAGGTGGCATATTATTGTATGCCTTTTTCGGCAGGAGCATCAAGAATCAGCACATGATTTCCAGACGAAATCGCAAGATTCTCACAAGTAAGGAAAATACGCCCGGCAATTTAGCCCCGAATCTGAATGAATTTACACCCGAGGCACGCCAGCAGGTAGAGTTGTGCAGATCGTTGACGGGTGCGCGGCTTCATACCGGTAATACGGTGGTACCTTTTTGCAACGGAAAAGAGAAGTTTGACGCGCTGCTTGAGGATATACGCTCGGCCAAGAATTATATCCACATGCAATACTATATATTTGAAGATGACACGATTGGCCACACTGTGGCACAAGCTCTCATAGAGCGTGCCCGGGAGGGGGTGAAAGTGCGTGTGATATATGATGATATAGGGTGTATAGGTGTTAAACGCAAATTCTTCCGCGCAATGAATGAGGCGGGGGTGGAAGTGCATCCGTTCTTCAGGGTAGCTTGTCCGCCTTTTGCCACACGTATCAACTGGCGCAACCATCGCAAGCTGTGTGTGATTGACGGTAAGGTAGGTTATGTCGGCGGCATGAATATTGCCGACAGGTATATTGACGGCGGAAAATTTGACTGTTGGCGTGATGTGCATTTGCGCATTGAAGGCCCGGCTGTGGATGCATTGCTTTATTCGTTTGCCGTGGATTGGAGCTTCATGGGGCAGCCGCTCGTTGTGGAGGAATCGGCCCCGCAAGTTGTGGATAAAGGCGTGAGCATGCAGTTTATAACATCGGGTCCCACTAGCGAATGGAGCAATGTGGCGTTTGTGATGCTCAAGGCTATAGGCAATGCAAAGAAAAGGGTGTGGATACAAACTCCGTATTTCCTGCCTCCCGAAAGCATATTACGCACCCTTCAGGCCGCTGCAATAGCCAGGGTGGATGTGAGAGTGATGATGCCCAGACGCAGTGATTCCACGATACTGACGTATGCTTCTTACAGTTATGTGATGGAATGTTTGCGTGCGGGTGTAAAGATATATCTATTTGATGCCGGAATGCTGCACAGCAAGTGTATGATAATAGATGATGAATTCAGTGCAGTAGGCTCCACAAATATTGATTTCCGCAGTTTCGAGCATAATTTTGAGGGCACCATGTTTATGTACTCCAAGGAACTGAACCACACACTGCGTACTGAATTTCTTGCTGATGAGGCGAAGAGTACGCGTTTGATTGCCGGGGTATGGCGTCGTCGTCCATATACACAAAAGGCTCTGGAGTCGATGGTGCGCCTCCTGAGCCCTGTGTTGTGAAGAGAATAAATGGGTTTATTTGCTGAGAGTCTCATGCATTGAGCGTGCGGCGCGACGACCGTCACCCATGGCAAGGATGACAGTGGCTCCGCCTCTCACTATATCGCCTCCGGCATACAGATCATCAAGCGAGGATTGCATGGTGTCGTCGTTTACCACAATAGTGCCGCGACGGGATATTTCCAGCCCCTTGATGGAGGAGGGGATTATGGGATTGGGTGATACTCCCACACTTACTATGACCATATCTACAGGAATTGTCTCAATGGCTCCCTCTACCGGAATCGGTGAGCGACGGCCTGATTCATCAGGTTCGCCAAGCTGCATTCGCTGCACTTTCATGGCGCAGACATGACCCCGCTCATCGCCTATGTATTCAATCGGATTATGCAGGGTGAGAAACTCCACGCCTTCTTCTTTGGCATGAGCCACTTCCTCAATACGTGCAGGCATTTCGGCCTCGCTGCGGCGATATACTATGTAAACCTTTTCAGCACCCATGCGGCGGGCGGTACGGCAGGAATCCATTGCAGTGTTGCCTCCACCTATCACGGCGGCAACTTTGCCATGTGCCACAGGTGTGTCATGTGCCTGTCGGCCTGCGCCCATAAGATTGACTCGCGTAAGGTACTCATTGCTTGACATCACATTGACAAGGTTTTCACCGGGAATACCCATGAATCTTGGCAATCCTGCACCGGAAGCCACAAAAATACCTTTGTAGCCCATGTCATGCAGATCGTCATAGCTGAGTGTTTTTCCTACCACGCAATCACGTATGAACTTCACTCCCATCTGCTCCAATGAACGGATTTCCTTGTCCACTACGGAGTTGGGAAGGCGAAATTCGGGAATACCGTATTTGAGGACGCCTCCTATTTCGTGCAAGGCTTCATACACGGTTATATCATAGCCATATTGTGACATCGCTCCGGCAAAAGACAATCCCGCAGGACCGGATCCTATTACAGCTATTTTTATGCCGTTGGATTCCGGTGCGTGTGCAGTGCTTTCCGGTGCATTGTCGGCTGCATATCGCTCCAGATAACCTATTGCCACAGGATTTTTGTGCATCTTATGATAAATGCAGCGGCTTTCACATTGCTTTTCTTGGGGGCATACGCGGCCGCATACGGCGGGAAGTGAGCTGGTGTGACGGAGTACGGCAGCGGCAATATCCAATCGGCCACGTTGTATGTTTTTGATAAATCCGGGAATGTTGATTGATACCGGACATCCGGTAATGCATTGCGGATCGGGGCAATCCATACATCGTGTAGCTTCCGTCACCGCCTGTTGGCCGTTAAGTCCGGAGTTGACTTCCTCAGAGCATGTGACACGCTGTTCGGGGTTGAGATGAGGCATCTCCACACGTGGTATGGCTGTGCGTTCTTTGGCTGACAGCCCGTTGCGAAGTTCCTGACGCCACTGGTCGTCACGGCTCGCAATAATATCTTCTTTTGTAATCATAGGGGAATCAATTGTAAGAACGGAGACGTAGCATCATTTCATCAAAATCCACCTTGTGTGCATCAAATTCAGGACCATCGATGCATACAAAACGTGTGCGGCCATCAACAGTTACACGGCATGCTCCGCACATTCCGGTGCCGTCCACCATTATGGTATTGAGTGAGCACATGGTGGGTACCTGATACTTGGCTGTAAGCAGTGACACAAATTTCATCATTATTGCCGGGCCGATGGTAACGACCTGATCAACATGTTCACGCTTGATTATCTGCTCCACGCCATCTGTTACAAGTCCTTTTTGTCCATAGGAGCCGTCATCAGTCATAATTATGACCTCATCGCTGTAGGGGCGCACCTGATCTTCAAGTATTATGAGATCTTTAGTACGTGCGGCCAATACGGTAATCACCCGGTTGCCGGCTTGCTTCATGGCTTTGATTATGGGCAGAAGAGGTGCTACACCCACACCGCCGCCACAACACACTACAGTGCCGACATTGCTGATACGGGTGGCTTGGCCGAGGGGGCCGACAACATCGGTCAATTCTTCGCCGGGATTGAGAGCGCAGATCTTTTTAGTCGATACCCCCACTTCCTGCACCACCAGAGTTATGGTTCCGGCCTTGGTGTCGGCATCGGCTATTGTGAGCGGAATTCTCTCACCGCCTTCACAGGCCCTCACAATCACGAAGTGACCGGGACGGCGTGAATGGGCAATCATGGGTGCTTCCACCACAAGCTTTACCACTTTTTCAGAGAAATGCTCTTTGCTTACTATTTTGAACATGGGATAATTGTTTTATCCCACAAAAGTAATCATTATTTCTCAAATAGTTTCATCTACGAGGTACACTATTGATTCGTATGGCATTTTGATAGAATCCATCATTGATATTTCGCAAGTGCGAGCCAACGAATAGCACCCGTCAAATTTTTTATCCTTGATGTCAGCCCTTTCATCGCGAGTGGCAGACCGGGCCACTTCCGGGAACATGAATCCACGGTCGCCGGCAGCCCCGCAACAATAGCCGTCGGGAGGAACGGTGACATTGTCGGCACACATGCTTGCAATCTCGGTCATGACAGAATCCACGTTCATGAGCCGTGCTGCACACGTAGGGTGTAAAAGCACATTTCTTTTCTTATGCTTTACGGTGACCTTAGGCATCACATAGTCGTGGAGCCACTGGGTTATGTCAAGGATTTTTAGCGAGTTGAGTTTTGTGAGATTGTCAGGTGTCAGCAACCCTTTGTGACGCGCAAGCATGAGCAGGGTGTGGGTGCAAGAGGTGGTGTCGCAGAAAATCGGTATGCGAGCATTTTGTGATAGTCTGTAAAACTCTTCTACTGTAGCGTTTGCCGCTATTCGCTGCCCTTTGGGATCGCCTTTGTGTTCCCATATCTGGGAACAGCACAGCCCATGTATGCTGCGGGGAACAGCTATTCTGATACCGGCCTTGTCCGCAATTCTCTTCACCACGGTTATCAAATCGTCTTTTCCAAGCGATGAGCCTCCGAATATTCTCGTGACACATGCCGGGAAATATATGAATTCGGGATTTTCGGTCTCATAGTAATGCAGTTTTGCCGGCATGGGAAAATGCTTTGACCAATGCGGCACCTGCTTGTAGATTTTATGCATTAAATCCGAAGCCCATATAAGAGGATATGGAGATACTACCTTCTGGGTTGCCACAGCTGTTTTCAGAATGCCGCGAATGGCTGTTTCAACAGTGCCGTAATGTGGTGCTGAAGCTGTAAGAGCCTTGTCAAACAAGGCCGGATTGGTGGCTGTGCGCACCGCATCGGTGACAATAGCGGTATTGATGCCCATAGGACAAGGCAACTGACACGATCCGTCGCTGCAGCATGTGTCGGCACCGATGTACCGGTATTGCTTTTCAAGCTCTTTACTGTGGGTGCGTGCTATAATGCGCCGTGCCTGAAGTCGCTGGCGTGGTGTCAGAGTTATGTTGCGTGACGGGCATACATGCTCGCAATAACCACACTCCATGCATTTGTCAGCTTGTTCGTATTCCATATCTTTGCCAAACAGATCAAGGCTTTTTATGGATTCACGATACACATCAGGATTGCTGTTGATTATCACGCCCGGATTAAGTATCCCTGTGGGATCGGCAAGATTCTTCACCCGTTTCATCAAGGCGTAGATATCATCACCCCATTCACGGGAAACAAACGGTGCCATGGCGCGTCCGGTACCGTGCTCTCCTTTGAGTGATCCATTAAGAGAAAGCACATGACTCACCAGCCCGTCAATGAATTGGCTGAAGTTGGATAGACTTTTTTGCGTATCCATGTCTGCTGTTACGAGCGGATGTATGTTGCCATCGCGGGCATGTCCGAATATGGCACCTTGATAATCGTGCTTCTTAAATAGATTTTGCACACCCTCAACCAGACGGTCAAGTTCTGCAACAGGAGCTGCCACATCCTCAAGTATCACTGTAGAACCCGGGATTCTTGCCCCTGCGACACAGGGAAACACTCCATCGCGGATGTTCCACAGATGCTGTCTGGCAGCTACCGTGGTGGTGAAATTGTCCATGTGCATCAATCCTTTTATGCCCAAAATACGGGGTTGTAGCGTGGCAATTTTTTCTGACAGTTCTTCCGGTGAGTCAGCACCATAATCTATGAGCATGGCAGTGGTGCCGGCCGGCATATCGGAAGCGAGCCCCCGGGAACTGCGTAGTGATGCATAATCCATCATCTCTACAGCCAAGGCACCGCTCTCGCCGAGCCATGCGGCCGATGCTGCTGCAGTGGTCACATCCGGGAAATACAGCAACGAGGAGGTATAGGTGGAGAAAAGCGGTAGTGTGTCAAGCTCTGCCGAAGCGATGTAGGCCAAAGTACCCTCACTGCCGATAAGCAGATGAGAGAAAATGTCCATAGGATCAGAGAAATCCACAAAGGAGTTCATAGCATATCCTGTCACATTCTTTATCTTGTACTTGGTCATGATTTTATTGCGGATGGCATCGTTGTCCATTATTTCCTGCCGTATGCTCATTAATCCGCGACACAGCTCACGCTCAGTTTCGGCAAATCGTTTCCGGTCGGCAAGAGAAGCACTGTTGTAGCGGTGGCCGTTGGACAGTATGAACTCTATGGAACTCAGAGTGTGGTAGGAATTGTGTGCAACCCCGGCTTCCATGCCGCTGCTGTTGTTATTGAGAATACCACCCATCATGGCTGCCGCCGATGATGCGGGGTCGGGTCCTATATGAGTGTGGTGTGGGGCAAGGATGCGGTTGACCTGATTGGCTGTGAGACCCGGTTCAAACCATATCTTTTTACCGTTCTGGCGCACTTCGTTTTTTGTGAAGTTGGTGCGCAGCTCGCAGATGATTCCTGTGCCGAGAGTTTGGCCGCACAGTGATGTGCCGCCTGCGCGAAAAGTGATGCTCGTGCCTGTTTCATTGGCAAGTCGTATGATTTGTTGTACTTGCTTGGTGGTTGTGGGGCGGAGAACGCACAAAGGCTTGATGTTGAAATAAGAGGCATCACGTGCATAGATTTCCCGCCATAGGTCGGTGTCAAGAATCTGGTCGTCGCGGAGAAACCATCGGAGTTGCTCCATCAAATAATTACTGCTCATAACAATCGGGGTGTGACTTATGCTATTTTAACACATTCACACCCCGATTGGTTTTGGTGATCAAGGCTTAGCTGTGATAGCGGATTTCAGAAGATTGCATCTTGGCATAGGCACGCAGATATTTGCGGAGCGACGACACCATTTCCTGGGTTTCCTGCAGCATATTTACATACACATACAGAACTGTCATGCTTGCGGGGTCGTCTTCATGCAGGTGGGTGTGGAGACGATAATTGGCATTTGAAATCAATATTTTAATCTCATCGCAATGCTGGCGAATTGTGGGGATGGTGTCGGTGTTTCCCGAGGACATCATGTCAAGGGTGTCCTGCATTATTATGCTGATTCGCGTGCGCAGATTTTCGTATTCATCAACAAATTGTGCGGGGAGGGGGAGAAAATTGTTTTCAACATGCTCTTTGCATATCTCGGTTATGCGCCTGAGATTGTACAGGATACTCATGCAGCAGTTGTTGGCCAGATGAAACCATGCGCTTTTTTCTATGGCTACTTCGCGAGGCACATGCCGCAGGCATAAAGTTTCTTTTCTCCGTGCGTTTTTAAGCACATTTTTCTGTCGCGCAAGGCTATTGTCGGTTTTGGATAATGTTCGTGCGTTTTCTTTGAGGAATGCTTCGGTAGAGCTGCGGTAACTGTTCATGGCAAATGTGATGAACTTTTGCTGTTGCTCGGTGATATAAAGTCTGAGCATGGGCCATGTGCGCGATTGGTCGGGCGTGTTGATTATGGTTTGGAACATGGCATCGCCGCCGTCCTCCATGTTCCGGGCATGGAACCGTTTGTTGCTGCGCACAATCAGTATCACCGTGATGATGGCAAGGGCTATCATGGTCCATTGTCCTCCGAAATGCATCAACCCCACTATGATGCCGGCTCCGATAAAAGCCACGCCGGCGGTCACGAACCATCCGCCGATAACCGAGATTACTCCGGTTATTCTGAAAACCGCACTTTCCCGGCCCCATGCCCTGTCGGCAAGCGATGTGCCCATTGCCACCATAAATGTGACAAATGTAGTGGACAACGGGAGTTTTAGCGATGTGCCGAGGGCTATCAAAGCACCGGCAAGCACAAGGTTTACGGACCCGCGAACCAGATCAAACGCCGCGCCCTGATCCATGATGGTTTCATCGGCATTGAAGCGGTTGTTGAGCCACGAGCGCACTTTGCGGGGGGTAATCCTGCGTATCCAGGCTATGACTGAGAGCGTCCATCGCACCAATCTGCGCGCAATGCGCGAGGATCCGAACATCTCGTCTCCACCTTGCTGGCTTCCCAGACCTATTTCGGTTTTTGCCACATTTTGCGCTTTTTTGGATGTGGCAAGTGCCGTAACCATTATTACTCCGGCTCCTATCAGAAAGTATATGGGAGTGTTGGCAGGGCTGTTTAGGGAACCCATCATAAACCCGTGGGGATTGCCTGCTCCGTTGGCAACGTAGTCCTGAAATGATGCAAGTCCACTCAATGGCACGCCAATAAAGTTCACAAGGTCATTTCCGGCGAAAGCCATGGCGAGAGCGAATGTGCCCATGAGCACCACAACCTTCATCACATTAACTTTGATCGCGTGCAGCCCTTGCATTATAAGCGTACACACTGCCAGACACCCGAGAACTATTTTGCCGGTATTGGCATTGATATAGGCTTTAACCTCGGGTGTCATGAATGTGAGATCTTTTGCTCCCTTGATGAGCAGGAAATACACTATGGCAGTGGCGCAGATACCGCCAAATAAACCAATCTTCCATTTCAGGCGGCTGCGGTAGTTGAATGTGAAAATCATGCGGGCAATACATTGCACCAAGGTGCCGAACACAAAGGCTATGGCCACGGACAGGAATATGCCGAGTATCACCGACAAGGCCTTCTCGGTGTTGAGCAGGTCGTTGAATCCCAGATCAATGCCTCCGGCCATCTTGATAAGGGCAACAACGAATGTGGCTCCCAATAACTCAAACACCATTGAAACAGTAGTGGAGGTGGGCATTCCCAAAGAATTGAACACATCCAGTAGAATGATGTCGGTTACCATCACGGCCATGAAGATGCATATAAGGTCGTAGAATGAGAAATGTTCGGGCCGGAATATGCCGTGGCGGGCTATATCCATCATTCCATTACTCATGGCGGCTCCGATAAACACGCCAATTGAAGCCACTATGATTATGCGTCTGAAAGGGGCGGCCTTTGATCCGATAGCCGAATTCAGAAAATTAACGGCATCGTTGCTGACACCTACGCTAAGATCAAAAACGGCCAGCAGAAAAAGGAAAATTACAACGCAAAGAAATAATAAATCCATAATTGATGATTATTTAGTTTTCTCTATGCAAAATAATCATCAATATATGTCATAAATGTTTCATAAATGTGTAGTGTTTATTTAATTGCGCCGGTTCAGCATATATTTCCGACCTGATTCTTAATCACCGGAAGCACAATGGAATGGAGCAGCCCGGAGGGCGAGTTGGAGGAGGCACTGATTGATCCGTTGTGAAAAATTATTGCATTTTTCACAATGGCAAGGCCAAGTCCTGTACCGCCGGCTGCACGTGAGCGACCTTTATCAACGCGATAAAACCGCTCAAAGATATGCGGCAGATGCTCTTGGCTGACACCGCATCCATTGTCGGCAACGGTAATATACACCCGGGTTTCCATTATTTTGGCAGAAATATCCAGATTTGTTGCTCCGCTGTACATTATGGCATTGCTGATGAGGTTGTGAAAGGCCGACAGCATCAGAGAAGCATTGCCGTTGATGGGGATTCGTTGCGGAAGCGATGAGGTTATCTCGAGTCCTTTTGTCCTTGCGGCAGGTTGCTGCTCTGCAATTGCTTCGGTTATTATTTTAGATAAATCAAACGGAGCCTTGGCAATTGCTGTGCCTCCATCGTCCATTCTTGTAATCAGAGCCACATCAGCAAGCAATGTGTTGAGCCTATGAGCGTTGGTAAGTGAACGCGTTAAAAATTCATTGCGTTTGTCTGTGGCAAGGTTGGGATGCGAAAGAAGTGTTTCCAAGCATATCTGGATTGAGGCTACGGGCGTTTTAAGCTCATGATTGATATTGTTGGTGAGCTGCTTTTTGATTCGTTCCTTCTCAAGCTGTTGGTGCATGGCTCGCGAGTGCTCTCGGTCGCGGTCGGCAATGGCTTGCTGCAACTGAGAATAAAGCCGCACGATATTTCCGGAAATTGTGCCGAGTTCATCGTTTGGAAATGGCTGAGTGTCGGATATGCGCTCTCCTTTTTCGGCCTTTTCGGCAAACAGGCTCAGACGCCGGATGTTTTGCCCCAGCCGGTGCGTTGCATAAAAGCCAAGAATGCACATAACGATTGTTACAAGCGCCATGAACCAAAGGAATCCGTAATCGGCTTTGAGAAGTGATGTGAGGGAAACGGAGTAGGGCACAGCTGTGCGCACTATTATTCCGTTGGAGCCTTTTGTCGCGGCATAAAAATAAGTTTGGCCAGTGCTTTGGCTGTGGCGGCGAACGGTATAGCCTGATCCTTTGAGCATTGCAGTGGCTATTTCACTGCGTTGAAGATGGAAGAAATCTTCCGGCAGTGAGTCAAGGGAGGTGTCGCACAAAACGCGTCCGGTGGAATCTATCACGCTTACTCTGAGCGATTGCAGATTCGTAGGCTCAAGTATAAGAACACTATCAATGCTTGCAGGGGATTTCAGGCTATTGAGTATGTTGGTGTTGACAATCTGTAACCGAGCATTGAGTTCCTCGGCCTTGAATTGCTTTTCGCGATGGTACTGAAACGCCACGAAGCAACCTACCATAAGCAGGGAATAGCACAACAGCCATAAGAATAACCGTTTGGCGTAGTCAAGTTTACTCCATGAAGCCATAACCATAGCCTGACCGTGTGATGATATGTTTGCCATAGGGCGCTATCTTTTGCCGGATACGTGTGATATTGACATCCACTACCCGGTGGAGTACTATCACTTCTTCCGGCCATATCTCATGCAGTAGCTCATCGCGGGAAAACACTTGTCCCGGATGGGTCATCAGTTTCAATAGAATTTCAAACTCCTTTCTGGGCAGCTTTACCTCCTTGCCGTCAACATAGCATAATTTTCGTGCCGGAACTACGGTGAGCCCTTTGAATGATACCGTGTCATCTTTGGATGGTGTTGAGGGTATGGAGGCTGCACGCCTTAACACCGAATGCACACGGGCAAGCAGATTGCGCAGGGAATAGGGCTTGGTGATATAGTCGTCGGCACCGAGATAAAGGCCGTTGACCATGTCGTTTTCATCGGTCATCGCCGTGCAGAATATGATGGGGATAGATGCCGTGGCCGGATTGGATTTGAGAATGTTGGCGAGCTGGATGCCTGAGATTTCACCCATCATAACATCAAGCAGAAAAAGATTGTAGGAAGCGAGGTCCATGCACAATGCTTCTTCAGCACTGTGAGCGGTGTCAACACAATAACCCTCTGCTTCAAGGTTGAATTTCAAGGCTTCACAAAGTGTTTCCTCGTCATCCACAACAAGAATCCGTTTGCTCATACCGATAATATTTTGTGGCAAAGATACCTATAAGACAGTAACGCTGCAATCCCCGTAAGTAATCTTTAATATAAACTTAACAATGACAAGCAACAAAAAAATCCTGCCAGGAGCGACAGGATTTATAATGTGGTTAATCTTCGGGGTTGAACTGGTCTTTTCCCACTCCGCACACCGGACATACCCAATCGTCGGGAAGGTCGGCAAAAGCAGTTCCTGGTTCTATACCATTTTCGGGATCACCAAGGGCAGGATCATATACCCACCCGCAAACTTCGCATACATATTTCTCCATAATGTGTGAGGTTAGATGTTGTGGCTAGTATTAAGTTAATTACAATTTTACAACACTAATTCAATCTTGTTGGTTCACAAAATATCATTAGATGAAATATTTGTAATTTTGTAAGCAGAAACAAAATTCGGAAAATGACTCATAATCCCATTATATTTCTTGATGTGGACGGTACATTGATTAGTTTCAATACGCATAAAGTACCGGACTCGGCTATTCTCTCATTAAAAGAGGCGCATAAAAGCGGGGCGATAATTGTGATAGCTACAGGGCGCCCCATTACCGACCTTAAGGAAATCTCGGAGGTTCCATATGACGCTGTAATAGCATTGAATGGGTCTGATATTTCTCTCCGAAACGGGAAACGAATATCTACACATCCCATTCCGTTTGAAGAATTTGATGAGTCCATGAACCTTGCTGAGAAATATGGCTTTATTATCGGTATTGAGAATGGCAAGGGCGTTATTGTCAACCGTCATGGGGATATTCTTGTGAAATGGGCTGAACTTGTTGCCCATCCCGTGCCACAGGTGGCGGATTTGTATAAGGAGTATTCAGAAAGCACCTGTTGCCAACTCTGTTTTTTCTGTGACGAATCAACTCAGAATAAAGTGATGAGGAATTTGCCTATGTTGAATGCGTCTCGCTGGAACCCGATGTTCGCGGATATAAACATCAGGGGTATTGACAAAGCCACCGGAATGGATGAGGTTTGTAGCTATTATGGTTACAATCAATCCGATACTATAGCGTTTGGTGATGGCGGAAACGACATACCTATGATTAAACGTGCTGCAATCGGCATCGCTATGGGAAATGCGGGTGACGAAGTTAAGTCTAATGCAGATTTTATAACGGACTCGGTAGATGACAATGGAATATACAATGCTTTGGTTCGCATGAAAATAATAGATCCATTATCGGATTATCTGTATAGTAGTCAATGAATTGCTCCATAGACTATCTATGTCATGAGCATAGAGAAGCTGTTTGCAGTCGGCTGTTGGCTTGTGAAATTCACCTAATGTAAGAGCAATTTAAATGAGATGAATGCGGAACAGGTGTCTATTTTGCAAGCCATTCGGCCACTTGGGTCTTGATTGTTGTTGGTTCCCGTTGCGCTATATGACCATATACTGCATATCCGGGCTTGGAATTGGCACCTTTGCACGCTTTCACTATTTTCTTGTCTGTGCCACCAAAACCACTACCTTCGTGTGTAATGAAAGGAATTACGGTTTTCCCATTCCAATCATGCTTTTCTATGAATGTGTAAACTGCCATTGGAGGTTCTCCCCACCAGTTAGGATAGCCGATGAAGATTATGTCGTAGTCATCTATATTTATGTCACCCTTGATTTCAGGACGGGCATTTGCCTGTAGCTCCTTCTTGGCTTCTTCAATGCATAGGTCATATTCCGCAGGATACGGCTTTACTGTCTCGATATGAAAAATATCGGCGCCCGTTTGGGCAACAATCTCTTTGGCGACCTTTTCTGTATTGCCCTCATTAATATAACCTACAGAATAGTTTTCATCGGCCCTTGAAAAATAGGCCACCAGTACTTTCTTTTTATTCATACTTTCTTTTTCAGTTTTTGGTTTGGTTGTCTGGGCGCAGGAGGTGCCGGTACAAGCCAGCAGAGCAGCGCATAGAATTGAAATCAATTTACTCATATATGTAACGGTTTTATTTATCCTCAGGTTTGAGGGGCCCGTAGAAGTAGGATGCCGTTGCGCCACCGTCAATAAGGAAATCGGCGCCCGTGATGAAAGCTCCCTTAGGACGCATAAGGAGTTCGGCCACGTTGGCCACTTCGTCAGCTGTGCCGGGGTGACCTGCCGGGCATTTTGCAAACATATTTTTGTAGAAATCACCTCGCGGACCGTTGAACTCGTCAATGGCGAGAGGTGTTACGATGATGCCGGGAGAAATGGAGTTGATGCGCGCGCCGCGCTTTCCCCATTTTATGGATTCTGCCATAACGCGCTTCACATTGCAGCGCTTTGCCATCTGATAGGCATGGAGCGTGTCCTTGATATTCTCAGGTTGCAGCATTTCAAGTGAAAGTATGTTATCGGCCGGTGTCATTGCCAAAAGTCTGTCCTGTTCGGGAGTAAGAGCCGGCATACGGTGTCCCGATTGGCTGGATATTGTCACGCCAACACCGCCCTCTGCAATAACCTTACCTACTTCTTCCAGAAGTACAGCCGTTCCGTAAAGGTCAACTTTCAGGATGGTTTCTATGGATGCCTGACTTGGCGATACGCCCGCAGCATTTACAAGCATTTTTATTTCGCCAATTTTTTTTGCCTCCGCAATCATTTCTTTGATAGAATCTCGTGAGGACAAATCCATCGCTACAGGCACAGCATCAAATCCTGCCTTGTTCATTATGTCGGCAATAGTCTCGGCGTTTTCAAGCTGTTTATCGCCAATGATTATCTTCATGCCGTAACCCATGCGTCGGGCAATAGCCATTCCTATCTGACCCGCGCCGGTCAGGAGCATTACATCTTTTTTCTGTGCCATACCTTATTCAATTGCATTCTACTGCAAAATTAGTTAGCAAGCACTTGTCAGGCGTTAATCATATTACTGATTGACATACCGAAATTACTCAATTTATTATCGGTATTCTATCTTGTGCCGAATAGGGAATATTCAGAAGGCACTTGTTGTCAGCTCTGTTTTATAGATATTATATTTATATCCATGAATTCTGACGTTTTTTGACGGCAAGGGATTCGCTCAAAAGTCGTATGAACTCTTTCATTGATTGTTTGTGATATGTGTCTTTGAGGATATGTACACATCCGGTCATTTCACTGTCAGGTACATCAAGAGGAACCGCTTTGACATCATTTTCATTGTATATAGAGTCCTCAGCGAGTACAGTCACAAGATTAGTTTGACGGACAAGTTTCAGCAGTAGATTCACTTCATTTAGCTCAATGCGTATCTTAAATCTATTATAATCCGGGATAATATTGTCAAATGCGTTTCGTGCCTGCAAGCCTTTTGACGGTAGCGCCAGAACGTATTTTTCAAGTTCAGCAAGCGTGACTTTATCCTTGGAGGCAAGAGGATGAGCAGAGTTGACCACTGCTGACAGACTGTTCTGGAACAGAATATGCGATTCGACATCAGGTATCGGTTGGCATGGCTTGAATGCAAGCACAAAATCCAAATCCCATTTGGCAAGTAGTTCCATAAGCTCGCTCATCGTTTTATATACGATGTTCAATTTTATCTGTGGATACATTTTCATGAAAGAGATTACAGTCTCTGTCAATATTGGGCTGAAAGAATGTGTTACGCCGATGCTCAGTGTGCCGGTCAGCAATTTTTTCAGGTCATGTATGCGGTCTGTACAGTTTTGGGAATCGTGAATGGTTCGTAAGGCATATGGCAGCATCAGTTCTCCGGCTTCTGTAAGACGAATAGAGTGGCTGTTGCGCAGAAAAAGCTGCACATTCAGTTCGTCTTCCAATTGCTTTATCTGCTGCGAGAGTGAGCTTTGTGCTATATTCAAAGCCTTTGCGGCATCTGAAAAATTTAGAGTCTCTGCCGCTTTTGCAAAATATCTTAATTGTCGTAATTCCATATCAATACAAAATTATAAATAGTGTGACTATCTCGTAGCCGTAAATGAGAGTTTTTTGAAAAGAAATACGGGAATTGTGGCCCCGATGACCATGCCCAGTATGATGAAGGCACATGTTAGTCCGTTATATGCCAGCAGATAGAAATAATGTTGGAAAGCTTGCTCCTGCGTGTGGTATAGACAGGATAGCAGAGCTTCAATAGTGCGGTAGGCATACATCCCTGGAATCATGGGAAGTAATGCCGGGAAAAAGCATACTTCAGCGGGACACCTGATGCGTCCGGAAAACAGCACCGCCAGTACTCCTATGGCAAATGAAGCAAGCGTACTTGCAGGAATGATATGCATGGCTGCGAAATCGGGTAATGTCAGTACATAACGGATGGCGTGGCCGGCAGCAGCTATAAGCGCAAGCATGAGATATGCCCGATGCGGCGTGTTGCTTATGCTCGAAAAACCGATTGCAGCTATCGCCGCGAAAAATCCGTCCTCTAAAATATTTATCAGAATATCGCTCCACATAGTCTAAAACCATCTCAATCCCAGAATGAGCATCCCTGTGCACAAGCCAGCCGACAAACAGGCAGTAAGCACCAGAGCATCCATGAAACGGCTGAATGCACACAGATAATGTCGGTAGATCAAGTCACTGACTGCATTTATATACAGCACACCGGGAATGAGATAGAGCACGCTTGTGCCGAGTGCTATTTCGGGAGTACTACCTACGTTGAATATATGACCTCCGGCGCTTAATGCTGCCGAAAAGAATGAGGCGCAGAGAAAAGTGAGCCGCATGTTGCATTTTTCTTCAAGCATTATCTGTTTCAGCCTGTAACCGGCAAGAGTTGAAACAAACACAATAAGCATTGCCACAAGGTCGCCGCCAAACAGACGGCAGAAGGAGGCATTGGCAAGACTTGTAAGAAACAACACCTCCCACTTTCTGGTAGGCTGCGTATTCCGGATTCTGTCAAACCGTTCAAGAACAGTGGCAAAATCAAGATGATTGTCAGCCACTTCCCAGCTTAGGCGGCTGAGTTTGGCGTTGATGTTGAAGTTGATACCGCATGCGGAAGTCTTGCGGATGGCGGTCTCCCGGTAGCACGAATCCTTTCTCCATACTGATACATTCACGTTGGTAGGCATTATAAAGATGTCCAATTCCATTCCGAAAGCTGCAGTCATCCTCCGGGTGTTTTTGTCGATGCGTATGCAAGTAGCCCCGCATCCCGACAATAACGCGGCATAATCGGCGATGAAAGCAGCTATTTTACGAACATTATCACAGCCGGGGGCATCTCCGGTCTTACAGGTCCTCAAAGTCATCATCTTCGTCAATATCTCCAGGCACAAAGAATATATCCTTGTCTTTACCGACCTCAAATAAATGCCTCGGCTTATTGCTGTTGTTGGGGTGACACTCGGTAAAATATCGTTCGATAGCCCTAAACAGGAATGCGAGCAGCAGCAGTCCTGCTATCGTACACCATACAATCATTGGTTGACTCATAATATTTTGCATTTTTATTTCTGATGCAAAAGTATCGTCAACAAGAAGTTTGCAAAAACAATTTTTAATGGATTTCCCTATGGCTGCGATAGGCGAATCAGATAGTCAGCGGCCAATTCCCACCGCTAAAAACTATGTGCCTAAAAATAATTTTTTTACTCGGATAGTTTTTAACACTTCAACCAACTTTGGCTCCCGATTCTAATTTTTTTAAGTTGGCGAGGAGTTGTGTTCAGATTTGTGTTCAAAGTGAAAGAAAAAGCAGCTACGATTGTGTTCGTAACTGCTTGATTTTTAACTGGTGGTCCCACTAGGGCTTGAACCTAGGACTCCCTGATTATGAGTCAGGTGCTCTAACCAACTGAGCTATGGGACCGCTTATGTGGCTTGAGCCTTAAAGCGAGTACAAAGGTAGGTGATTATATTGACATGAGCAAATAATTTCTCGTGTTTTTTTAGCGGTCCGGCTTAAATGGCTGAAATATAGTATAAACACAAAGAGGGAGCGCAATTGCGCTCCCTCTTTGTGTTGGTGTGGCATTGGTTATGCTATGCCGAGGTCTTTCTTGACTGTTTCAATTTTTGCGTCAGCTGCGGCAATTGCCTTGTCGTAGTCGGCGGGGGTGTCCATGTGTCCTTTCACCTCAATGTAGAATTTGATTTTGGGCTCTGTGCCTGAAGGACGAACGGAAATCTTAGTGCCGTCGGCTGTAAAGTACTGGAGCACATTGGAAGTGATAGGCATGTCAAGTTTGGAGGTTGTGCCGGCTGCAACATCAGTCAATGTGAGTGAATCATAGTCCTTGATGGTTACTACCGGGCTGCCGCCGATTTCCTTGGGAGGATTGGTGCGGAACTGACGCATGATGGCCTGGATTTCTTCTGCGCCGGCTTTGCCTTGACGCACTACCGATACACCGCATTCGCGAGAGAAACCATATTTGATATAGATGTCCTGCAACAGGTGGAGGAAGTCAAGGCCTTGGTCTTTGGCCCATGCTGCTGCTTCTGCCATGAGAGAGATGGCTGAAACGGCGTCTTTGTCGCGTGCAAAATCTTCGGCAAGGAATCCGTAGCTTTCTTCGCCGCCGCCAAGATAACGGGCTGTGCCTTCGTTGTCGCGGATTACAGCTGCAATCCATTTGAATCCGGTGTAGCAGTCATACATGCGAATGTTGTTTTTGTCGGCAATCGATTTGATGGTTTCGGTTGTGACAATAGTTTTTACTATGTATTCTTTGCCGGTGAGTTTGCCAAGCTCGGCATTGCGGGTCATGATGTAATAAAGGAGAATCATCACGATCTGATTGCCGTTGAGGAGCACGTATTCGCCTTTGGCATCGCGGAGCACGCAACCTATACGGTCGGCATCGGGGTCAGAAGCCATGACGAGGTCGGCACCGGTTTCTTTGGCTTTGGCTATTGCCATTGCCATGGCAGAGGGAACTTCGGGGTTGGGTGACACTACGGTGGGGAAGTTGCCGGATGTAACATCCTGTTCGGGAACGTGGATTATGTTCTCAAAGCCGTAGTTCTTGAGCGATTGCGGAATCAGGTAAACGCCGGTACCGTGAATAGGGGTGTAAACGATTTTGAGGTCTTTGTGGCGTGCTATTGATTCGGGGCTGAGCGAAAGACCTTTGATGGCGGTAAGGAACGCATTGTCAATGTCGCTACCGATTATGTTGATGAGGTCTTTGTTGCCCTTGAATTTGATGGCTTCGGCACCCTTTATCTGGTTGACATGGTTAATGATGTTTACATCATGCGGAGCGATGATCTGTGCACCGTCTTCCCAGTAAGCTTTGTAGCCGTTGTACTCTTTGGGGTTGTGGGATGCTGTGATGTTGACACCGCTCTGGCATCCAAGATGACGGATGGCAAATGAAAGTTCGGGAGTGGGACGGAATGAGTCAAAAAGATATACTTTGATGCCATTGGCCGAGAATACATCGGCAACGATTTCAGCAAATTTGCGGCTGTTGTTGCGCACATCGTGGCCTACGACAACTGATATCTGGGGCAGTGAAGCGAACGCCTCTTTGAGGTAGTTTGCCAGACCCTGTGTGGCTGCGCCCACTGTGTATATATTCATGCGGTTGGATCCTGCGCCCATTATGCCGCGAAGACCGCCGGTGCCAAATTCAAGATCTTTGTAGAATGCGTCGATAAGTTCGGTTTTGTCGGGATTGTCAAGCATGCGGCGCACTTCGGCACGAGTTTCATCGTCGTAAGCGTCAGAGAGCCATACTTGGGCTTTCTCGGTTACTGATTTGATCAGTTCATCGTTATTTTCCATGATGAGATGTATTTATTGGTAAATGAATTTTAGTTTGAGCCACACAAATATAGTGCCAATATCGCGATAAACAAAACTTCCGTAGCATTTTATTTGTCGGCTACCATAAATCTTGTTAAAAAACAGCTCCCGACGCTTGGCGCCGAGAGCTGATAGTTCATGTTATGGCTTCTGTTGTATCGTAGGCTTACTGCTGTGAGAAGATTACGATGCGGTTCCAGTTGTTGGTTTCATAAGGCTGTGCGTCGCTACCGAATGCTTTGGCTTTAACGCGGTCGGGATTGATGCCGTAGGTCTTGGTAAGGAGGTCAACAACGGCGTTGGCACGGCGTTCAGAAAGTTTCATGTTGTATTCTGATGTACCGGTATCTTTGTCGGCATAACCGTCAACGAGCACCTTAACTTCAGGATTTGCTTTCATGTATTGTGCCACGTTATATACGTTCACCATCTCTTCGTTGGAAATCTCAGCTGAGTTGATTTTGAAACGAACGGTTGAGAGCATCGGTACCTGACCTTGTGCTACTTCCTGCTGAACGGTTTCGGGGCAGGGGAGCTGTGCTTCGGCAGCTGCAAGGGCAGCGGCGGTGGTGGCGAGCTGACCGCGAAGGTCATTGACCTGATTGTTAAGGCTGTTCACGTATGCCAGATAGTCGCAAGGATTGTATTTTGTGAATTTGCGTTCACCGATATTGAAGCTCAAACCACCGGTGGCCATGATGTTGGATTCGATAGGATCACCATTGACGATATTGTTGAAGTTGTCACCGTAGAATTGAGCGCGGGCTTCTGCGAAGAAATCAACATATTTGCAAAGGCGCAGACGGATCTGGAAGCCCACAGACACGGGAAGTGTCCATTCATGATGCTTGTAATAGCGTTGGTCGTGTGCGCGAATTTCGGGCTTGGATCCTTTGAAGTCCCATGTATATGTGCCGCCCACACCAACAAAGGGAATGAAGGAGAACACACGATCTGGATTGACTCCGCAGCATGAGGTGGTCATATCCCACATGAGGTCAAAGTTGAGGTTGCCCATCTGAGCAGAGTTCATTTTCCCGTAGTTATAATGGAGCTTACCGTAGTAACCGCTGAAACGGAAACCGAGATACGGGCTGAACCAATGGCCGAAGCCGAGATTATATACGGCTGTCACATGACGGTGCGCGTCGCCGTGCTCAAGATAATTTTCAACAAATGGCACTGATACTCCGGCACCGGCCTGAATAAACCAGTTGTCACGCCATGAGGTGCTGTAGTGGTCCTTACATTCTACAGCCTGGACTGTTTCCACAGTAGTTTCTTCAACCACTACTGTCTCCTGTGCTTGCGCAGGACAGGCGGCAAGAAGCATGCTTCCGCAGCCGATGAGTGCTAAAAATCGTGTAGTCTTCATTCTCTTGTAATTTTTAGTGAAAATTGTATTTAAGTATTTTGATAATATTTTATGCTTTGATGCCGAAATGAATTATCTCATATGGCTTATTTTTTGATTTTATAACATATCGTGAGGATAAAATGTTTCAAAAAAACTATCTGAAAAGCCCAAAAAAGCCGATATTTTTTATGGCGAGGAATGGTGTGATTGCCCATTATCATTAAAAAGCCGTATCTTTGCACCTATAATTAATTATAGACCATTCATATGTCACCTAAAAACATAGCAGTGCTCGGCAGTACCGGCAGTATCGGTACCCAAGCATTGGATATAATAGCCGAATATCCGCAATTGTTTCAGGCGAGGCTTTTGGCAGCCGGGAGCAATGTGGACAGACTCATAGAGCAGTGCCGCAAATTCCGGCCGGCTATGGCTATAATAGCTGATGAAGGCAAATATTCGCGCTTGCGCGAAGCCTTGCATCCCTTGGGCATAGCAACAGCTTGCGGTGCCCAAGCTCTTGCCGATGCCATGGAGAGTGATGATTTTTCAACTGTTCTTACCGCTACGGTGGGATACAGCGGCCTCGCACCCACTCTCAGGGCCATAAAAAACGGAAAAGATATTGCACTTGCCAACAAAGAAACACTTGTAGTGGCCGGTGAACTTGTGTCGCGCATGGTGCATGAGTACGGGGTGAAAATGTTGCCTGTAGATTCGGAACATTCTGCCATATACCAATGCATGGTGGGCGAGGATCCGGCTACTGTTTCAAAACTTATCATTACTGCTTCAGGTGGGCCGTTCCGAACCAGTTCGGCAGCCGAGTTGCAGAATGTGACTGTGCGTGATGCGCTTCGTCATCCCAACTGGAATATGGGCGCAAAAATCACGATTGACAGCGCCACTATGCTCAATAAGGCTTTTGAGATAATTGAGGCAAGATGGCTGTTTGATATTCCAGCCGACAGGATTGAAGCCGTGGTGCATCCGCAATCTATTGTACATTCTATGGTGCAGTTCCATGACGGTGCGGTGAAAGCACAGCTTGGACTTCCCGACATGCATTTGCCTATCCGGTATGCTCTTGGAGAAACGGTGAGACTCCGTGCGTCGGAACGGGCCATGACATTGAGCGACTATGCCCAGCTGACATTTGAAAAACCTGATTATGACCGGTTCCCCTGTCTCGGATTTGCGCATAGAGCTCTTTCCGACGGAGGTACTACCGCTTGCGTGGTAAATGCTGCCAATGAAGTGGCTGTGGCTGCGTTTCTTGGCGAGAAAATCAAATTCAGGCAGATTTATGACACCATTGAACACACGCTCGCTCACATGCCGTTTATGTCGTCGCCTGCCTATGAGGATTATGTGAATTATAACACAGAGGCTCGCCGTGTGGCTGCCGATTATATTAACACACTATAAATTCAAGTATCGTTTTATTTATGGAAGCATTTTTGATGAAAGCGTTTCAGCTCATAGTGGCATTGGCTCTGCTGGTGATCATACATGAGTTCGGACATTATATAATAGCGCGTGCCTTTGGCATAAAGGTTGAGAAATTTTATCTGTTTTTCAACCCTTGGTTTTCCATAGCCAAATGGCATCCCAAGAAAAAAGAGCCTAAGCTTGACAAGAACGGCAATCCAAAGGCTTCTTGGCGTGATACCGAATACGGTATCGGTTGGGTGCCCCTCGGTGGCTATGTAAAGATAGCCGGCATGATTGACGAATCAATGGACAAGGAGCAGATGGCCAAGCCCGCCGAGCCGTGGGAGTTCCGCTCCAAGCCGGCTTATCAGCGACTGCTTGTGATGCTTGGTGGAGTGATATTCAATTTCTTGCTTGCTATAATCATATATGCCGGTATAGCGTTCTACTGGGGCAATAAATATGTGCCGCTTGACAAGGCTTATGAGGGTATGGAATTTGCTCCGGAAGCTCAGGCTATAGGGTTCCGTAACGGAGATATCCCACTTATGGCCGACGGGAAACCATTGTCAAGTGCCGACAACAGTTTTGTGTACAATATGATTGATGCCAAAACAGTGACAGTGCTTCGCAATCATACCGACAGTGTGGATATTGCCATACCCGGCGATTTTGTTTTTAAGTTGCAGAAAGACAAAGGGTTCATGCAATTTCGCTTGCCTGTATTTGTTGATAAGGTGATTACCGGTGAAGCAGCCGAAAAAGCCGGTATTATGGCAGGTGACCATATCGTGGCTATAGATACTGTAGCTACCCCGGGTTTTACAGACCTTACAGCAGCACTCAAAACCTATGCGGGCAAGTCTGTGAAAGTTACCTTAGAGCGTAATGGAAAAGCAATGACGGTGACAGCCAAACCTACTGACAGCGGCAAGCTCGGGTTCCAGCTTAAGAGTATCACCGATATATATCCTACTGTAACGGAGCACTACTCGTTTTTTGCATCGGTGCCCAAAGGATGGGAAATCGGAACCTCTACCCTTGGCAACTACGTAAGTTCCATGAAGTTCATATTCACTAAGGACGGTGCCAAGTCCATTGGCGGTTTTGGCGCGATCGGTGATATGTTTCCAGCAAAATGGAGCTGGTATTCTTTCTGGCAGATTACGGCATTTTTGTCAGTTGTGCTTGCGTTCATGAACATACTGCCGATACCGGCTCTTGACGGCGGTCATGTACTGTTTTTGCTGTGGGAAATTGTCAGCCGTCGCAAACCGAGCGAAAAGGTGTTGGAATATGCGCAGATAGCCGGTATGTGCTTCTTGCTGCTGTTGCTTGTATATGCCAATGGTAACGATCTTTGGCGAGGTATTCAGGGTTGGTTGAAATAGGCTTATAATAAAATATGTATAAGACAATCAAATTAAAACGCGGCAAAGAAGAGTCGCTGCTCAGATTTCACCCGTGGGTGTTTTCCGGAGCTATTGATTCAATGCCGACCGATATAGAGGAAGGCGATCTTGTGAGTGTGCTGGCTTCTGACGGCAGTTTGCTTGGTGTAGGGCATTATCAGATAGGCAGCATAGCTGTGAGGATGCTCAGTACAGCAAATGAACCTATAGATGCTTCCTTTTATGCGCGCAGACTTGAAAGCGCATACGAGCTGCGGCGTACACTCGGACTCATCCGCAGCGACAACAATGCTTGTAGGCTTGTGCACGGTGAAGGCGATTTTCTGCCCGGGCTTGTGGTGGATCTTTATGGTCCCACAGCGGTGGTGCAGGCTCATTCACCGGGCATGCACTATGCCCGTCACGTGATTGCGCAGTGTCTTGTGGAACTGAAGGATGCAGGTATTCGCAACGTGTATTATAAATCAGAAACCACATTGCCTTATAAGGCAAGGCTTGATCCGATCAACCAATATATTATAGGTGGCTATGAAACAGATGAGGCCATTGAAAACGGTTTGAAATTTCACGTTGACTGGCTGCGAGGCCAAAAAACAGGATTTTTTGTGGATCAGCGTGACAATCGTGCATTGCTTGAAAAGTTTGCACAGGGACGCAGAGTGCTCAATATGTTCTGTTACACAGGAGGCTTTTCTGTATATGCTATGCGCGGTGGGGCCTCTCTTGTTCATTCAGTGGATAGTTCTGCAAAGGCTGTGAGCCTTACGGATGCCAATATTGAGTTGAATTTCAAGGGCGATGACCGTCATAAGTCGTTTGCTGAGGACGCATTCAAGTTTCTTGCTGATATGGAGTCCGGAGCTTATGACCTTGTGATTCTTGACCCTCCTGCGTTTGCCAAGCACCGCAGTGCGTTGAAAAATGCTCTTCGCGGGTATCAGCGGTTGAATGCGCGTGCCATGGAGAAAATGCCGTCAGGCAGCGTCCTCTTTACATTCTCGTGCTCTCAGGCCGTAAGCAGGGAGCAGTTCAGGCTTGCAGTATTTTCAGCAGCCGCACAGACCAAACGCAGAGTGCGCATATTGCATCAGCTCACCCAGCCTGCAGACCATCCGGTCAGCATATATCATCCCGAAGGAGAATATCTTAAGGGACTTGTGTTGTATGTAGAATAAATTATTTAATAAATATGTCAATTTTTCGAAACGCGGCTATAGGCACATTCATGGTTTGTGTCGCCGCACCAACTGTTATGGCAGCTACGAAATCGGATTTCAATTATGTAGTGGACCGTTTTGCCGATATTGAAGTGCTCCGCTACAAAGTGCCCGGATTTGAGGAGTTGAGCCTCAACCAGAAAAAACTCATCTATTATCTGACCGAGGCCGGAATTATGGGCCGTGATATATTATGGGATCAGAACGGCAAATACAATCTTCCTATCCGACAGCTTCTTGAAGGGGTTTACACAAACTACTCCGGAGACAAAAACAGCAATGAATTCAAAGCATTTGAAAAGTATATGAAGCAATTGTGGTTTGGTAATGGCGTTCACCACCACTATTCAATGGATAAGTTCGTACCCGAATTTTCCAAAGAATGGCTTCAGGCACAAATATCAGCATTGCCGGCCGACAAGGTTCCATCTAATCTTGACACACTCATGCGCGTGATATTTGATCCAAATTTTATGGCCAAGCGTGTCAATCAGGCTGAGGGCGCTGATTTGATTTTGACTTCCGCCAACAATATGTACGAGGGCGTTACACAGCCGGAAGTAGAGGCATATTATGCCGCACTGAAAGACACTACCGACATGACTCCGGTTTCCTATGGCCTTAATGCCAAGGTGACAAAAGATGCCAACGGCAATGTTGTGGAACAGGTATATAAAATAGGTGGGATGTATAGCCCCGCTATAGAGCGTATAGTTGAGCTGCTGGGAAAGGCAAGACCGTATGCTGAAACACCCAAGCAGGCTGCTGTTATAGACAAGCTTATTGAATTCTATACCACCGGTTCGCTTAAAACTTTTGATGATTATTCCATACTCTGGGTTGAGGACACTGATTCACAGGTGGATTTTATCAACGGGTTTATTGAAAGCTATGGAGACCCTCTCGGTATGACAGGCTCCTATGAATCAATTGTGAACTTCAAAAATATTCCCGCGTCACACCGCACTGAGGTGATAAGCGGCAATGCACAATGGTTTGAGAACAATTCTCCGGTTGATCCACGTTTCCGCAAGGATAAGGTGAAGGGAGTTACGGCCAAGGTGATTACAGCGGCTATTCTTGCCGGCGATTCTTATCCTTCAACTCCTATCGGCATCAATTTGCCCAACGCCAACTGGATACGTGCCGCTCATGGTTCCAAGTCTGTTACCATTGAAAATATAACTCAAGCATATGATGAGGCCTCTCATGGCAACGGATTCAATGAAGAGTTTGTGCCTGATGCCGAGATGCGTGAGCTTATGGACAAATACCTCTTCATTACCGATAATCTGCATACGGATCTTCATGAATGTCTCGGACATGCGTCCGGTCGTTTATTGCCCGGTGTTGATCCAGATGCATTGAAAGCCCATGGCTCTACGCTGGAGGAAGCGCGTGCGGACCTGTTTGCTCTTTATTATCTGGCTGATTCCGAGCTTATGGAGCTTGGCCTTATTGACAATCCTGATGCCTACAAGGCACAATATTATAAATATATACTCAACGGCCTTATGACCCAGCTAATGCGTATTGAGCCGGGTAAGGATGTGGAAGAAGCTCACATGCGTAACCGCAAGCTCATATCCGAATGGTGTATGGACAAAGGCAAAGATGCAAAGGTGATAGAGCTGTATGACATGAATGGCAAAACATATCTGCGCATAAATGATTATGAGGCTCTTCGCGATCTTTTTGGTAAGTTGCTTGGAGAAATCCAGCGTATAAAGAGTGAGGGCGACTATGAGGCCGGCCGTGACTTGGTGGAGAAATATGGCGTGAAAGTTGATCCGAAGCTGCATGCTCAGATACTTGACCGTTATGCACACCTCAATATTGCACCATACAAAGGTTTTGTAAATCCTGTTTATACACCTGTTACTGATGCCGATGGCAATATTACCGATATAACGGTGAGCTATGATGAGAATTATATTCCACAGCATCTCCGTTATTCCCGTAATTATTCTCCGCTCACAAAGTAATGTGACTGGCAGTCAGCATAAAAAACAGGCAACCTTAATCGGGATGCCTGTTTTTTTATGCGTGTCGGATATTGTCGAACCGGCTCTTAGAATAAATATGCTACTCTTACTGCCCATACACGGTTTTGAGCGCTGTAGTCAGTTAATATTTTGGCTTTAAGCGCATAAGTCACACCCAAAGTATAGCTTGCCGACACCTGCCAGTGGCGCAGTATCTCAGCACCAAGGCCAAATTCCATTGACACAGTGCCTGTGCTGTACTTCATGGCATCGTTTTTGTTGTGTCCGACAAGAAATCCAAAAGTCGGGCCTACATAGGCCAACGGTGCTATCTTGTCTTCAAAACCTCCGAGTTTGGTGTATTTGAATCTCAGATGCAAAGGTATGGTGATGTAATGCAGATATGCGCGTTCGGTGCCGTATCCCTGATACCGCCACATAGGTTTTTCGCCCATGTGGAGTTTTGCGCCGCGTTGCTCATAGGCAAGTCCGAAATCCACTCCAAATCCTATTCCGGGAAACATCATTTCGCCTGTTATGCCGGCTCCAAATCCTACTGATTGGTCCACATTCATTAAATCTTGTTTGAAATGCAGGTTTGTGAATGTGACTCCCGCTGTGGGTCCGTATCTGAATTGAGCCGAGGCGGCTGACGGTGCCATAAGGCTCATGACTGCTGCTATAGCTACAAGAAATTTCTTCATGACGTGATTGTAATTTGGGGCAAAATTACACAAATATTCCGAACACACTTCTGATTGGAATATAAAATCACATTTTTTAATTCTTTAAGCCATGAAAAATAAGTAATTTTGCGCTTGGAATAACAAAACTATTAATCACATATATAATGGCAAAAAAGGCTTTACTTATGATCCTCGACGGATGGGGCATTGGCAACCATTCGCACAGCGACGTGATTTACAGTACTCCCACTCCTTACTGGGACTATCTTTTGAAAACTTATCCTCACTCTCAGTTGCAGGCGAGCGGTGAGAATGTCGGATTGCCTGACGGGCAGATGGGTAACTCCGAGGTAGGACACCTGAACATAGGTGCCGGCCGCGTAGTGTATCAGGACCTTGTGAAAATCAACAAGGCTTGTGCCGATGGCTCAATACTTGAAAATCCCGAAATCAAGTCTGCTTTTGAGCATGCCAAGAACACAGGGCATGCCATACATTTCATGGGCTTGACTTCCAATGGCGGTGTACACTCTTCGCTTGATCATCTTTTCGCCCTTTGTGATATTGCAAAGCATTACGGTCTTGAAAAAGTTTATATCCACTGTTTCATGGACGGCCGTGATACCGATCCCCACAGCGGCATAGGTTTCATAAAAGAGCTGCAGGAACATTGTGCAAAGAGTGCCGGTCAGATAGCTTCCATTATTGGTCGTTATTATGCCATGGACCGTGACAAACGCTGGGAACGCGTGAAAGTGGCCTATGACCTGCTTGTAAACGGTGAGGGAGAACAGGCTACCGACCTTGTCGCCGCCATGCAGAAGAGCTATGATGCCGATGTGACCGATGAATTCATCAAACCCATCCACAATGCATCATTACAGAACAGCACCATAAGCGAAGGTGATACCGTGATATTTTTCAACTATCGCAACGACCGTGCAAAAGAGCTTACCACTGTTCTTACCCAGCATGACATGCCCGAAGCCGGCATGCACACTATCCCCGGGTTGGAATACTATTGCATGACTCCTTATGATGCTTCGTTCACCGGCGTGCATATCCTGTTTGATAAAGAAAATGTGGAAAACACCCTTGGTGAATATCTGTCAGGACTGAATAAAAAACAGCTCCATATCGCTGAAACTGAAAAATATGCACATGTAACATTCTTCTTCAACGGTGGTCGTGAGGCTCCGTATGAGGGTGAAGAGCGTGTTTTGGTGGCATCACCTAAAGTTGCTACCTATGACCTCAAGCCTGAAATGAGTGCGTATGAGGTATGTGACAAGCTTACAGAAGCTATCCGTTCACAAGAATATGATTTCATTGTGGTCAACTATGCCAACGGCGATATGGTAGGCCATACCGGCGTGTATGAGGCCATAGAGAAAGCAGTAAAAGCTGTTGACGCATGCGTTGAGAAGACCGTTGAGGCTGCTAAAGCTGCCGATTATGAAGTTGTCATTATCGCCGACCATGGCAATGCCGATAACGCTGTGAACCCTGACGGTACTCCCAATACCGCGCACTCTCTTAACCCGGTCCCCTGCGTTTATGTTACGGAAAACAAGAATGCGCATGTGGAAAATGGCAAGCTTGCCGATGTCGCTCCTACAATTCTTAGCATCATGGGCCTTGAAAAACCGGTCGAAATGACGGGCCATTCTTTGATTGATTAATTTCAGCAAACCTAAATCATATGTCCTGCATCAGCTTTTTCGCTTGGTGTAGGACTTTTTTGTGATGTAAATACCTGGTGTTTAGGGATATATACGCGCGTGAATAAATGTTAACGGGGCTTATTTTTGCATACTATATGTTGAATAACATAAAAGTGTCATTTTGCTACAAAAAACTGTTATTTATGGCATAATGCCAAAGATTTGCTGTTTAAACCGTGAATATAATGTAAAATAAAGTTAAATCAAATGAGATTTCTATATGATTTGCTTGTTCTGATTTTGAGAATGCTTTACCTTTGTAACGTGTTTTTCATGGTATTAGATTTAAGGTTAACAAGATTGGTTGTCGTGAGACAATCAATTTTTTTATTTAAAGGTTTATGCAAGGAAATGTTATATGTTGTAATTAGTCTGTGAAATGTTGCATTTTGCAGTAATTGTGATAGAAAGAGGAATATAATTTGTATATTTTAGCTTAATTATATATTTTTGTGGCGAATTTGCTGAAAAAGATATAACTTTTTTCTTATCCCCCGCAGATGAGTGCGTGGATAGTATTTTCTTCATTGGCAAATTGTGCAATTGACTCCACAGGCTTTCGCGGGGTTAAATAATGCAATATTAGGGACGTATTTATAATAGGAATTAATAAATAGATATTATGCTTTTTAGGAATTTATGCAGTGTGTTCGTGTTGATTGCCGTCATGCTCTTGTCGTCATGCAAAACCCCGAAGGATATTGCATATATGCAGGGATTTGACCAGGGAGATGTTCAGGCCGTTGTGTCGCAACGCCGTATTACGCTGCAGCCTGATGACAAAGTGTCTATCGTTGTCAGTTCCAAAGATCCGGAGCTTGCGCGAGTATTCAATTTAAGTGTTGCTCAAGTAAGAGTCGGGCAGGACAACGTAAGCTCGCTTACAAGTAATTCTCAGGTATCGGCCTATACCGTGTCTCCGGATGGTAATATAGATTATCCCTTATTGGGTTCGCTGCATGTCGCTGGAATGTCTCGCATGGAAGTTGCCAAAATGATTGAGGCCAAGTTGTTGAAAGATGGTTATCTGAAAGATCCGGTCGTAACCGTAGAGTTTCTTAATGCTACAATATCAGTACTTGGAGAGGTTAATTCCCCGGGTGAATATCCCATTTCACGCGACAATATGACTTTGTTGCAGGCTTTGGGCAAAGCCGGCGACCTGAAGATTACCGGAATGCGTAAAAATGTGCTTGTGGTCCGTGAAGAGAACGGCAAGGATGTGGCTTACCGATTGGATTTGACAGATGCAAAATCTCTCATGGAGTCTCCGGCCTATCATCTACAGCAGAATGATGTTGTGTATGTGGAGCCCAACGACTATGCGAAGCGTCAATCAGTTGTTAACGGTAACAGTATTCTTACTCCGAGTTTCTGGATTTCAATTGCATCATTCTTGTCAACTATAGCTGTTTTGATAACCAAGTAAGTAAATCGCACGTTAATTATAAATATGGAAGAGCCCACAGAAAACACACCCCAGCAGTTGTCAACGACTCAAGTCAAGATCAGTGATGTTATTTTCATAACACTCAAAAGATGGCCGTGGATTTTATTGTCATTGGCCATATGTGTCGGTTGCGCAGTACTGTACGTGCTTCGTACGCCGTCTATGTACACACGTTCTGCTTCTATTGTCATTAAAAGCAGTTCTCAAGGCGCCTCAATATCCGATATCAATACATTTGCCGAGATGGGGCTTGTCCAGACAAATTCTAATGTGAATGATGAAATCAGCAAGCTCCAGTCACCCGACATAATGTTTGAGGTCGCTAAAAGGTTGAATCTTGATGAGACTTATAATGTTGACGGATGGTTTCACAAGGATTTGCTATACGGCTCTTCACTGCCCATTGATGTGAATTTCTCAACTCTTGCCGATGAAGAGAGTGGCTCCGTTACAGTGAAAATCAATAAAAATGGGTCAATAGTGTTGAGTGATTTGGTGCTCAATAACATTCCTGTTGATTTGCCCAATGGAGGTGTAGCGGTTGCGGGTGACACCATACGCACGCAGTCGGGTAATCTTGTCGTGAGTCTCACCGGACGCGGAAATCCGTCAGGTATGACTATTTACGTGACAAAGATGCCTTTACAGGCTGCCGCTTCAATGTTTTCAGGACGTCTTACTGTCGCCTTGAAGGAGAAACTTGGTAACACAATCAATTTGTCTGTTATGGATTATTCTCCTGAAAGAGCCGTGGACTTGTTGAACGGAGTGATTGCCGTGTATAATGAAAAATGGCTTGCAGACAAAAACCAAGTGTCAGTTTCTACTGCGAACTTCATTAACGAGCGTCTTGCAGTGATTGAAAATGAACTCGGCCACGTGGACAGTGACATTGCTTCATATCAAAGTGAACATCTGATTCCTAACGTACAGCAGGCTGCAAGCATGTACATGACCGAGAGTCAGGTTGTATCTACTCAAATGCTTGATTTGAACAATCAGCTGCAAATGACTCGTTATCTGCGTAATTATCTTGGAAGCGAATCATCGCGCAATCAACCCTTGCCGGTTAATGTGGGCTCCGGTAACCCGGCTATCGAATCGCAGATTGTCCAGTATAATGACGCTATGTTGGAACGCAATCAGTTTGCTGCTAACAGCTCTCATACCCATCCTATGGTTGTGGATATAGATAATCGTTTGGCAAGCATGCGCTCTACCATCTTGTCGTCACTTGACAACCAAATCACGACACTTGAAACACAGATGCGTAACCTCCAGTCAAGCAAGGCCGGAACCACCGCCCGTATCGCAGCCAATCCCACGCAGGCCAATTATTTGCTGTCGGTTGAGCGTCAGCAGAAAGTTAAGGAGTCATTGTATCTGTTCCTTCTCCAAAAACGTGAGGAAAATGAATTGTCACAAGCATTTACAGCATACAACACCGAAATTATCCAGCGACCCACCGGTTCGCCTTCTCCTACCACTCCTGTGAGATCACGAATTTTGATGATAGCGTTTGTTCTTGGTCTGGCACTCCCGTTTGGGGTTACGTTTGTTATGGAGAGTCTTGACACCCGTGTGCGCGGGCGTAAAGATATTGAGAGCCTAGACATCCCGTTCATGGGCGAAATTCCTAATGACAAGCCGGCTAAGGGTTCAAAATCCAATAGTCGTATTGTGGTGAAGCCGGGTAAGAGAAACGTGATCAACGAGGCGTTTCGCGTATTGCGTACCAATCTTGGGTTCCTCTCTCAAAAGGATAAGGGAAACGTGTTGATGGTTACATCATTCAATCCCGGTTCCGGTAAAACTTTCATATCAATGAACATGGCTGTGAGCCTTGCGATAAAGGGTAAACGTGTGCTTGTGATTGACGGTGACTTGCGCAGAGGTTCAACTTCAGCGTATATTGATTCTCCTGAAACGGGATTGAGTAATTATCTCGTTGGAGAGGTGAACAATATCAAGGATATCACCGTATGCGATACTCTGATTAAGGGCCTTTGTGTGATTCCAGTGGGAACCATACCGCCCAATCCCACAGAACTGTTGGAAACCAAGCGTTTTGCCGAGCTGATTGAAAAAGTAAAGGATGAATATGATTACATATTGGTTGACTGTCCTCCGGTTGAGATGATGGCTGATGCACAAATTATTGAAACTTTAGTTGACAGAACAATATTTGTGATCAGGGCAGGCCTCTTTGAGCGTTCCATGCTTCCTGAGCTTCAGAACCTTTACGACGAAAAAAAATATCGCAACATGTCAATTGTGCTCAATGCCACAATGGCCGAAGGTTCACGCAGAGGCTACAAATACGGTTATGGCTACGGCTATGGATATGGAAACTATTCGCATTACACTTCTAATAAATAATAGGTTAAAAATAAGTAAACACACAAAAGTAAATTATGAATCCTCTTAAAAAACTCATTACTTGGTATTTTTCCCGTAGGTCTTTGCCATATTGGAGTATCTTTATAGTAGATTATCTTATTGTTCTGATTTCAGGAGGGGTGTCGTATGCATTGAAGTACGGTGCAATGAATACGCTTTCGATTTTCTATCAATTGCTTGGGACTCTATGTGTTTACTCATTGTTCTACGTAGCATGCTTCAGGATATTTCATACATATTCGGGGGTAATGCGCTATTCCTCATTTGTTGACTTACGCAAACTCGGCCTTACTGTAGTCATATCTACGATTATGATTATCGCAAGCCAGTATCTCCTTCATTTAAGTAGATGGCTTGTTCCGCTGAGTTACAGTCGTGTATTGCTATGGGGATTGCTTGCTCTTGTAGGCATGTGGACCGTGCGTATTTGGGTCAAGTCATTATATGAAATCGCTTTGCGTAGCCGGCGCAATATTAATGTATATATATATGGTGTGCGTCAAGGTGGCATATCACTGGCAAAGAACATTAATTCTCAGCCATCTTCACCTTACATTCTGAAAGGTTTCGTTTCCGATGGGTCTGATATAGTGGATTATCGTCTTATGGGAGTGAAAGTGCATCCCAATGATGAGCATCTTGTGGATCAGATGAGGAGAGAAAATATCTCAACCATTATTGTCTCTCCTTTGAAAATCAATGCTCTAAGACACAATGATGCAATGGTGAACAGCCTCATAGAAGCCGGAATAAAAATAATGATTATTCCCACGGCTCAGGAATGGGATGGCAAGAGCGAAATCAGCTATAAGCAGCTCAGAGAGGTCAAAGCCCAGGATTTGCTTCCGAGAGATAAAATTGAGATAAATATGGAGGCGGTAGGAGAGCTGCTCAGAGGCAAATGTATTCTCATTACAGGAGCCGCCGGAAGCATCGGTTCTGAAATGGTGCGACAGATTGCACCATTTGAGCCTATGTGCCTGGTGCTTGTGGACCAGGCTGAAACACCGCTCCATGACATAAGGTTGATGATGATGAAGGAATGGTCCTCATGCAATGCGCATACTATTGTTGCCGATATTTCCAATAAAGACAGAATGGAGGACATATTCCGCCATTTCAAGCCGGAATATGTGTTTCATGCAGCGGCATACAAACATGTGCCCATGATGGAGGACAATCCGTATGAAAGCATAATAAATAATGTAAAAGGCACTTGCATTATAGCCGATTTGGCTGTAAAATACAATGCTGATAAGTTTGTGATGGTGTCAACCGACAAAGCTGTCAACCCCACAAATGTTATGGGTTGCTCCAAACGCATATGTGAGATTTATGTGCAGTCGCTTGATAAATACATAAAGGAAGGCCATATAGAAGGCCGCACCAAATTTGTCACTACACGATTTGGTAATGTCCTTGGCTCAAACGGTTCGGTTATTCCTCTGTTTGAGAAACAGATAGCCGCAGGTGGACCTGTTACGGTCACTCATCCGGATATTATACGTTTTTTCATGCTTATACCTGAGGCATGCAAGCTGGTGCTTGAGGCCGGTACTATGGGAAAAGGCGGCGAAATATTTGTGTTTGACATGGGTAAGCCCGTGCGTATTGCTGATCTTGCACGCAGAATGATTCAGATCAGCGGCGCAAAAAATATTGAAATTAAATTCACGGGACTTCGCGATGGCGAAAAACTCTATGAAGAAGTGCTCAACGATAAGGAAATTACTTTGCCGACTTTCCATGAGAAGATTAAAATCGCCAAGGTTCGGGAATATGATTTTATTGAGATAAAAGAAAATATACAGAATCTTATTAGTATATCTGCCGGTGCTGATGATATGACAATAGTGCGCCATATGAAGAATCTGGTGCCTGAATTCAAGAGTCAGCATTCTAAATATGAGGTTTTGGATAAGCAATAGAATTGCGTTATTAACAATCACGTTATTAGATTATAAAATATACCGAAATTTAATTATCCTTCTTTCAATAGATGAAACATAGTATGAAACAGTTCTTTCTGAGAGGCTTTTTGCTGCTTGTCATGTGCATATGCGGGCAATCCGTATTCGCTCAGCGACTCGCTGTCAGAACAAATGCTCTTGACTGGCTAATCCTGACTCCAAATGCATCGTTGGAGTTGCGCCTTAACAGTCGGTTGACATTGGATGTTGGGTTTGCGGTGAATCCCATAAACCGAACTATCCATGGAGCAAAGTGGAGAAATTTTCGTTTTCAACCCCAACTGCGTTATTGGTTCAATCGACCGATGGCACGTCATTACCTCGCGTTTTCACCCTTATTTATGGATTATAGCGCTCAGTGGAATAACCGCAAATATTCCGGAGATCTATTGTCTGTAGGGTTTACCTACGGCTATGCCCTCGTGCTCAATCGTCATTGGAATATAGAGTTCAGCGCAGGAATAGGCATAGGTAAAACAAGATGTTACAACTATAGCATCTTTGATGATTGTCCTTCGGAGCCAAATTACAGCAAATGGATTCCCGTTCCTCAGGTCGGCGTCTCATTTGCTTATTTGTTTAAATAATCTTGGCAAGTTTGACTATGAAACGATATTACAAAAGCATAAGATTTTTACTTGCAATTATATTTGCGGCTTTCTGTTTGCAGCTCTCGGCACGAAATATCAATGTTCGAGGCAAAGTAATTCAGGATGGAACCAACGAACCGTTGTATGGCGTGGGTATATACAATGCAGCAAACAATAAATTTATCGGTGCCACCAATGATGAGGGCCGTTATACGGTAAATGTGCCTGACGACGCCACTCTTGTGTTTAAAGTGATGGGAAGCGAGGAGCAGACAGTGGATGTGAACGGTCGCATTACACTTGATGTTATTCTTGCACCCAAGGCCAAAACTTTGGACGAAGTGGTTGTGCAGGCAAAAGCTATTACCAATGCACTTGTGACCGAGCCAACAGAAATAGAGGTTAAAGGCAACTATCTGTTCATGAACACTCATGTCAAGGTTCCTCATAAACTGTTTTCATCAAGCATGCGAATGATCATACAGCCGTCAATGTATAACATCACTACCAAACGCAGAGTATATATGAAGCCGGTAGTGTTTGACGGACATCGCTATGCTATTACTCAGGAACGCATGTATGACTGGAAGCCGGAAACGGATCCGTTGATGCCGTATCAGAAAATTAAAAAAACCGGTGGTAGAACGGATGACATTATTCCCCTGAAGGACTCTGTATATACCAGAAATCCTAATCATGATTTCAGATTGGATATCATGACTGCTCTTGAAACGTACAACAGTATAATATATGCCGACACGATTCAGATAGCGCGAGGCACTGTAAATCCGTTGCGATTCCTTTCTTATTCTGTGAAAGGCTCTCCCGTGGTTGATGAGCGGTTTTTCCCCACGCCTGAAATGCAATTGCGAGATACCAAAGGTGATGTCAGACTGACATTCCCGGTGGGTAAGTCCAAACTCAATATGGAGCTTGGAGACAACCGGGCAGAGATGAATCGCTTATTGGCTGGACTGAAGGAGATTGAAAATAATCCCGATATGGCAATCAAGAGCTTCACAATTTCCGGTACTGCATCCCCTGAAGGAAATTACAATTCCAACTTAAGGCTGTCAAAAGAGCGTATGGAAGCTGCTATGGATGTTATCCTTCAGGGCCTTTCGCCTGCTACACGAAAAAGCATTGATGTGAAGACAGAAGCTTCGGTTGCTTCATGGAGTGATGTAGTATCCCTGTTGAAAGCTGACGGCCGAAACGAGGAAGCGGAGGCTGTTGCTGAAATAGTGTCAAAATATCCCAAAAATATCAGTCGTCAATCAGCTTTGATTGCTGCGCTTCCGTCCTACGGTTTGATTAAGAACACCTATCTACCCCGACTCCGTAATGTGCAGTATGAATTTGTGACTTCACGCTACAGATATCTCACTGATGATGAAATCAAGCAATTATACGCAACAAACAGCAAGGATATGTCCAGATACGAATTCTGGCGCTTATATACTCAAGCTGCTGATACAACCGAGCGTGAAACTATTATCCGTAAGGCATTGGAGGTGCATCCCCGTTTCCTTGTCGGTGCTACTGACCTTGCTGCCATACTTTTGGATCGCGGCAAAGGTGATGTAAACCTCATACAACCCATTCTTGAGAAAGCCAAAGGTGAAGTGCCTGATGAATCAAGGTTGAATCAGGGTATAGCATTCCTCGGCGACGGACAATATACAAGGGCTGACTCAATCTTGTCACTTCTCCCTGATAAGGAGATGTTCCATAAAGCAAAAATTTATTCAGCAGCCCAAAACGGCCGTTACCTTGATGTAATGCAGGAGGTATCGGAAGATTCTCCTCTAAACGAAGTGCTGTTGCTTATGGCAATAAAAGCAAATGATGAGGCATGGGAAAAGGCCAAAAAGCTTGGTAATTCAGCTGTGGAAGAGTATGTCAAGGCTGCTGCGGCCAATCGTGTTGACCAATATTTGGCGGCTATGAACCATATGGAGAACGCATTGCGTTTAGATCCGTCCTTGATAGAGATTGCAAAGGTTGACGCTGATGTTGTGGACCTTGTTAGTAATGAGGATGATTTTTAACTGATTTTGAAGTGAAATTTATGGCAACAATAAATATGATATCGCGTTATGCAGCTCTGTTGATTTCGGCTGCAGGCGCATTATCTTCAGCTGCTCAGTCAGAGATAACTGAAATAACGGCAACTGAAATAGTGAAAACCGATTCAACCGGTTACACTACTGTTGGCTTTAATGCCCTTGATTACGTGCTTCAGAAGCCCAATCCCAATAGATATTTTGAAAATAAAAAATTCGGGGACAGATTGTTCTTGTCAGTAGAGGGCGGTGCCGCTTGGTTTATGAACCCGGTAACTACCTTCACATCATCCGGCACGGATTATCGTGTAGGCATATCTGTGGGCGACTGGATAACTCCAGTACATGGCTGGAGATTTGGACTGAATGCAGGACGTCATCATTTGGGCTATTCTCATAATCCTGCTTATGGTGGCGTGTCATTAGATTATCTCGCCAATCTTTCGGGGCTTGTGCGTGGGGCCAATATGTCACGAAAATTTGAAGTTATCGCTTCTGCAGGTGTGGAATATCAGCTCAGCCGCCATTGCTATCACAACAACAATATTTTTGGCGGACGCGTGGGTCTTCAGGCACGGTGGAATTTTGCCAGAAACCTATATGCCTACGTTGAACCCCGTTTGGGAGTATATTTCGGCCCGGGCATATATAAAGGTGTTCCCGGCACCAACAATTTCCGCTATCGCATTGAGCCGTCTCTTATGGTAGGTCTTGGCTTCCGTCGCCTTACCGCAGAAGAGAAAGCATTATATTCCGATCCGTTTGAATCGCAAAATGCTGCCGAAAATATGTTTTATGAGCTTAGCGGAGGATGGAACCATCTCCGTGAAGCATATCACAAGTTGTCAAATGGCAGATCAGGATTGTTGAGCGATCACTATTTGACATTCTCATTTGCCGGCGGTAAATGGTTCTCGCCTTATTCTGCTGTGCGTTTTACTGTTTCATATGGCAAAATGGCATATTCCCATGATTACATTATGGGTGGCATTGACTATGTATGGAACATTACCAATGCCATTAGCGGATATAAAATCTACAAGCCATTTGAACTTGACCTTGCGCTCGGATTTGCGGCTGCATATGTTTCGCATGTGAAAGAAAAAGTGTATCCCGGATTTGAGTTCGGTGTAAAGGCAATGTATAATATCAATTCCAATTGGGGTATTTTCGTAGAACCTCAAGGCCGTATATTTGGCAATGGATTCCGACAGGATGTTGCAAACACTCGTCTGTATGCATCGCTGAATTTAGGTGTCCGCTATACCATCGGTGATTATAAATATGACTATGCGGAAAATCTTGCTAACTTCAAGTCTGTGGATTCCAAGCGTCAGTTCCTGACTCTTAATGTCGGTCCGGCAAAATACAAGCAGGGTGCCTATGGGGTAGGTTATGCTATGGAATTTGGCTATGGCCGTTGGTTCTCTCCCATGTCGGCATGGAAAGTGGGCATTGACGCGCAGATATTCCCTGAATCGAGAGACCATTTCCGCAACATGTCATTTGGCGGAGATTATATCCTGAGTATATCTTCTGCTATTGCAGGTTATAACCCGAATCGTTTCTTTGATTTTTCAGGCTCGCTCGGCGCATATATCGGCTTTGGCCATTGCGATGCAACTTCGGATAAATATTCAACAACTCGTTTCACCGCTTCTGCTAAGGCATCTTTCATAGGCACGTTCCGCCTGTCCGACCAGTTCGGACTTCAGGTTCAGACTCAGTCAATAGGTGCATACTTGCCTCAGAGAAATGGAGGTCGTGAAATGCGTCCAGAAATGCGTCTCATGGTTGGTGCAAGATACCAGTTCTAACAATATATATAATCTCTATATATGCTAAAGGAGTCCTCATGCGGGGACTCCTTTTTTTGAATTACTATTTTTGATGCAGATTAGATTCCAACCTCATCACGATGCTTTTTCATGGCATTGGAAACGAAGTTGGTGAGATATACCGTGAACAATGGGAATATGATCATACCTGACACGGGAAGTACCACCGCGACTATTTTGCCTGCAACTGTGACGGGCGATATGTTGCATCCCACGGTTGACATGTTCATGGCCGACCACCATAATGCCGTCCAGTATGTGTTTACTTGCGGATTCACAACGTGTTCGCATTGGAAAAATATCAGCGAGCAAAAATATGCCACAAGTATCATGATTACGAGATAGGACATGAACAGACTTGTAACTGCATTTGAAGACAGATAACCTATGACTATAGACATGGCAAGTGCACCACGGGCCAAAGGTATGAATCTCACGAAATATAAAGCTTCGGGATTGAGAGTTATATGCGCTATATTGATTATGTTCAAATAGGGGATAGACAGAAGCAGAAATGCCAAACGGCGAATAAACATTCGCCATTTATTTTCTGCATAATGCAGCTCTATAAAAAAGTCAATTATAAAAAACACGCATACCCAAAACTGAAACCGCATGTAAGAATGGTTCTGCAGAAAATCTATTTCACGGAAGGTGTCAAGAGATATCCATGTTATCAGGGCCACTGAGAGTGCAAGGATGATAATGTTCATAACCGCACTTATCATGGGCTGTTTGGGCTTTGCCGATGTATTTGGGGCTGTTGCAGACCTATTTGGGATATTCATAATGTGTGAATAAAAAACCGGGGATTTATAACCCCCCGGCATGGTTATATATTGGGGTTTGTTTACAGCGATGTAAACCGTTTAAGCATCATGGACAACATGATACGGAATATTCCGAATGCTATGAGCGAAATACCGATCCACAACCATACGGCTACACCACCGGCTATAGGATTGGAAAGGAATATGACAGCAAAAATTATAGTTATCAGAAGCATCAGAATCATCCACACAATTCCGGCTCCACTGAAGGATGATAAGAAGCAAGCCTCAGCTATGGAGTTTATGGCACTCACGAGAATCAGTATGCCTACTGTGAATATAAATGCTGTTGTCAATACCGGTTCCGGAAGGAAAAACAGCCATGCGCCGGCCACGATTTCCAATAGCCCGAGTGCGAGACTCCAGCCCCAGTTGGAACTGAATGTGGATGTAAAACCTGCATAGCTTATATTGCAAATGCCGGCGACTGAAACACACGCGGCAAATATATAAGCGAATACTGGCAATGATGTTGCAGGTGAGCAAAGACACCATACGCCGAAAGCAATACAAAGTAATCCGGTGATAAGTGGCAAATACCAAAGTCGTGACACACCGGTGCTGAATGTTGATGAATAGTTTCTCATACTTGATTATGTTTTATATTATAACCAAGCAGGAATAAATAATGTTTAGCGAATATTAAGCAGTTTATGGGTTTGCAATGATAAGCGCCAATGTGGGTGGGATAGAATGTATTCTGTGGTAGCTTCTGTCGAGGAACTGCCATCGGCGTAAGTGCACGGCTGTAAAAAGAGGTGCGTCGGTGAGAACGATGAGGCTATGCTCTCCACATCTTTGCCCGGCTCATACAAAACCTTTAGTTCATCCACAACGGTAAGATACCATGGCTTATCTTTGGGTGAGCAAGTAATCCAGTCTATGGAAGCAGGCAACGGAAGCGAGCCGTTAGTTTCCACAGATATGAAAAATTCTTTGTCATGAAGTGCATTGATTAGCTCGTCATCGGCCTGTAATGCAGGTTCCCCACCGGTTAAAACAAGATGCCGCGCAGGGTATTTGGCTGCGATACATGCTATTTCATCAGCAGACATAAGCGTGTGGGCAGAGAAGTCTGTGTCACAGAAACTACAATGTCTGTTGCACCCGCTCAATCGCACGAACACAGCCGGAGTGCCGGTGAAATATCCCTCACCCTGCAGTGAATAAAATATTTCGTTTACCTTATATTGTTTGCTCATCTGTTTCGTAAGCTGCGATGTTTCCCTCACTTTCCTGCACATCCACGCGATAGCAGTGCGGAGTTATGGAGCATATCCAGTATGCGATATTTTCAGCAGTGGGATTAAAAGGTAGCACTTCGTTAAGGTCAGCATGATCGAGAGCCGACATTATGCGCTGTTTGATATGTGTGAAATCTGCCACCATTCCGTTATTGTCAAGCTCTTTGGCGCGGCAATGTATGGTGATTATCCAATTATGGCCGTGACGGCGCGTGCACTTGCTCTCATAGTCAAGTGCAAGAGAATGACATGCTGATATTTCAAGTCGTTTGGTAACGTAATACATTGTTAGTTCATAGGGGTTAAACCAAGCTCTTTAGCTTTTCCAATCATAAATTGCCATGCTGCTGTGCGTTCGTTTGGAATTACACCATCAAGAATGGCATCTTTTATTGCATCCTTAATGAGTCCTACTTCGCGGCAAGGTTTGAGATTGAACATCTCCATGATTTCTTCGCCTTTGACGGGTGGCTGGAAATTGCGAATGTGGTCACGGGCTTCCAGTTCAGCCATTTTCTCACGCACATGGTCAAAGTTTGCAAGATGACGGCGTACTTTTTCAGGATTTTTTGATGTTATATCTGCCCGGCACAGTGTCATAAGATCTTCAATGTCGTCACCGGCATCATGCAGCAGCCGCCGCACGGCTGAATCTGTCACGCCGTCTTCCACAAGGGCAATCGGACGCATATGCAGCTCCACCATTTTGCTCACATATTTCATGTGATCGTTTAGTGGAAATTTCATGGCTTTGAATATTCTCGGAATCATTCGAGCACCAATGAAATTGTGATTGTGAAATGTCCATCCTATTTTGTCATCCCATCGTTTGGTGACGGGTTTGGCTATATCATGAAGAAGCGAGCTCCATCGTAGCCATACATTTTCGCTGTTGGCCGCCACTTTATCCAGCACTTCAAGAGTGTGTTGAAAATTGTCTTTGTGGCTGCGTCCATGCACTGTGTCCACGCCTCGCATGGCATCTAATTCGGGAAATATATATGACAGCAGGCCGGTGTCAGCAAGTAGTCCCCATCCGATTGACGGCTTGGATGAATTCATGATTTTCATCAGTTCGTCCATAATCCGTTCGCGGGTGATTATGGATATGCGAGCTGCATTGCGCCTGATTGCATCAAGCGTATCGGGATGAATGGTGAAATTAAGCTGAGTGGCAAAGCGTATGGCACGCATCATGCGCAACGGGTCATCGCTGAATGTTATATCAGGATCGAGAGGAGTGCGTATAATCTGGGCTTGCATGTCGCTCAGTCCGTTGAAAAGGTCTATAAGCTCACCGAATCTTTCGTCGTTAACGCATACTGCAAGGGCATTGATGGTGAAGTCCCGACGCGACAAATCATCGGTAAGGGTGCCGGTCTGCACAATCGGATTGCGTGAGTCGGGAGTATATGATTCTTTGCGTGCTCCCACAAATTCCAGCTCGGTGTCACCACGTTTTACTTGTGCGGTGCCGTAGGTGCGGAATACGCTCAGGTGCGCTCCTTTACCAAGTTTGTGTACCACATTTTTGGCCAGTTCAATGCCGGACCCAACGGTTACGAAATCTATGTCTTTTGAATGACGTTTCAGGAAAATGTCACGCACATAGCCTCCCACCACATAACATTCCAAATTGAGCTCATCCGCGGCGATGCCTACGGTGTGCATTACTTTTGTGTCTATTTTTTCTTTAAAGAATTGATCCATCAATTGTTTAGATGAGTTCAATGAGTTGTTCCTGAAAAGGAGTTAGACATTTCAGACCCTCCGGAGTTACAGTGTAGGTATTCTCAATGCCCACAGCTCCGACCTTGGGGATTACGAATTTCGGCTCTAAAGCCAGCACATTTCCTTCTTGAAGTATATCCCGGCTGCGTGGAGCTATTACCGGAAGCTCGTTGATTTCTATCCCTACACCATGACCTATGAATGACGCATGCTGTCTATGGCCCATGAAATAGTTCTCAAGATGCCGTTCGCGAACCATACGCTCTGCCTCCTCATAAAGGAGTTTGGCCGGAGTACCCGGTGTTCCCATACGTTCAAGTGCCCGGCATATGTCAATTGAGCACTGATGCGCATCTCTTGCCTCATTGCTTAGATGCTCAAGATAATACGTGCGCGTCATGTCGGTCATATATCCGGTGTAGTTGCCGTTGACATCCACCATCACACTGTGCCCATCGGATATCACACTCTCGTCTGCGCCTACCGGTAGCGACGGGTCAACGCCGCCTCCGCCCATGGCAAAATCATACGGACATGGGGTGTCCGCATTATCTCCGGTCAGCACATTGCCCATGAACAGCTCCATGCTGTCGCCTGATATGCGGAATTGTCCGAGGCATCCTTCAAGCCTTGAGCAGCGTTCAATCTCTATCTGCAATTCAAGGTCAGTCATGCCATCCTGATAAAGTCGTGGAATGCGGGCATATACTCCCATTTGTTTTACACCCGATTGCTGTATCAGATTCAACTCATAATCAGTCTTTACCGACCGTGCCATGCGGAGCAATGGCGAGGCGTTGGCATATCTTGTGCCGTCACCGAACACTTTCATCAGTCGCTGAGTCTGGGAATAGCTCAGAGCATCCATTTCCAGTCCCAAGTTTTCAGGGATGTTAAGTCCAAGGGACTCCGGAATAAGCTCCGGCTTATGGATATACACTGTCCCGTCACCTTTAAGCTCTACCGGACGATGAATAAAATAAATGGGCATACCATCAACGGGCAGGTACACATAGCCTGAAAATACCCTGCCGGTGAGGTAATATATGTTGGCATTGTCGCTTACCAGTATAGCTGATATTTTTGCGGCGGCCATTAGTGAGCGCACTCGCTCAATACGTTTTGACTGTTCCTCGTGGGGAAGAAGTACTGTCTGATATTCAAATTCTGATTTCATAATACATATATGCTTTATTATTATGAAAGGAAAAAACGGGCCAAATGTTCTATACTTGAGGCTCTATAATCGGCATTTTGTGCTGTGCCGAACCCCCATTCGGCATGCATCATGGGAATGCCTGCAAGATGTGCGGAGGCACAATCCCCTTCAGTATCTCCCACATATATGGGAGCCTGCAGATTGTAGCATTGTCTTAATAAATCAATGTTGCCATCTTTTTGCAGTTTTGTCTGGCAGTAGGTGAGTGTGTCAAGAAAATAGGGGGTAAGTTCCGTGAACCTAAGAAAATTATGCAGCCCGTCACTACCGCAGTTGCTGACCATAAACAGTTTGTATTGCTGAGCCAATTGGGGTATCCACTCTCTCGCACCCGGATAAAGCACCCCGCCAAGATATGGCATCATATACATCTCATTATATTCCAGCTGCTTGAGAAACTCCTTTCGGTGTCTGTCGTCATTCACCAGACGGTTGTAGATTGTGTCAATCGTCTGTCCCATGCACTCTATTAGTTGTTGTCGTGTCACGGTTCCCTCAAGCCCCAGATCCTTAAAAGTCTGTAGCCACACCTGACGGTAGGAATCAACGGCATCCCAAAGGGTACCGTCCATGTCAAATATTATGCTGTCAAATTTTTTGCCTTTCATTGCAATGCAGGGGCTATGGTTATTCCTATCTGCTCCACTCCTACAAGCGTATCCACGCGCATGATATGGCGCACGGATATGCGTGATGTGTCTCCAAGTGGGAGCGGAACGCCTACAGGTGTTTCATATTGGTATGAAGGCCCGAATCCTGTCCCATGCCATCGTCCATAAACATCGGCAAGTTCAATATTCAGGGTGTCCACTCGTTTTTGAGACATGGTGCTGGTGGTGACTTCAAGCCATATGTTTTGATACGGATATGCATTGGAGTGCCGCACGGTGAGCAGCAGTGAGCGCTTTTTTATGGAATCAAGTCCTGTTGGCCTAAACTTCAGCGACGAGCCATAAGCCCACCCCGACGGATTAATGTTTTTGAACTCAGCCACTGAGGAATGTTTGTCACTGCAAGCTGTCAGTGCCGCCATTATGATAGCGGCACTGACTAATATGCGGTGTATTGATGAAGGTGAAAACATTGTTATTGTGCTTCGTTTCCCGATTGAGAATCGTTTTTGGGCTTGTCTCCGCCATTATTGTTTTTGGGACGCGGTTTTTGAGGCCGCTCTCCTTTGGCTTTTTGGGGTTTGTCGCCCTTAGGTTTCTGTGGGCGGTCAGCTTTGGGGGCATTGGCTGCGGAAACACCATTGTCCTGCTCTGTTTTCTGAGGCTTGGGCTTACGCTTTTTCTTTTTCTTATCCTTGTCAAAACGGTTGATGGAGTCTTGGCCGAGAATGTCGTTGAATTTTTTCTTGGATTCTGATGGCTCTTCTCCATCACGAAGCAACGATAGCGGTTTTTCGCCTCGTTTGTTCATGTTCATGACTTCAAATGCGCGCTCGGCATCAATCGTGACAAGATTGGCAGGCACGGATTTGTCGGTGCTGTATGTGATTTCGCGCTTGAACACATCGTATTTGAAGTGATAGTATGTGTTGTCAGCGGTTTCAAGTCTCACATCTTTTCCCGGCATCCGTTTTATACTTTCAACGTAAGCGTCCACCTCAAAATTCAAGCAGCATTTGAGCTTGGCGCATTGTCCTGCAAGTTTTTGGGGATTGAGTGATATATCCTGAAAACGTGCGGCGGCAGTGCCCACGCTCACAAAGTTTGTCATCCAGCTTGCGCAGCACAACGGACGTCCGCAAGGTCCTATTCCACCAATGCGACCGGCTTCCTGACGGGCGCCGATCTGCTTCATCTCAATGCGTATTTTGAATGTGTCGGCCAGTACTTTTATAAGTTGGCGAAAATCCACACGCTCATCGGCAATGTAGTAGAAAATAGCCTTGTTGCCATCGCCCTGATACTCCACATCACCTATTTTCATGTTAAGGTTCAGGTCGGCAGCAATTTTGCGTGCACGAATCATCGTGTCATTTTCCTTGGCTTTTGCCTCTTCAAATTTTTCAAGATCAGCAGGCTTGGCGATGCGGAAAATACGGCGTACTTCGGCATTGGGCTTCACATTGGCCTTTCGCATTTGCATGGCAACAAGTCGTCCTGTCAGTGTCACGGTACCTATGTCATGTCCCGGAGATGCTTCTACTGCCACCATGTCGCCAATGGCAAGCGGCAGATGAAGGGAGTTGAGATAAAATCCCTTGTGGGTGTTTTTGAATGTCACCTCCACCATGTCGAAGTCGGCCATGCCTCCGGGCACATCAGCCAGATAATTGAAGCTGTGCAGCTTGCCACGGGGTGCCTCCTTGTGACATTTGCCGCAACAAGCCGCTTTGGGCTGCTGTGATTCCGGCTCTTCCTGTTCGGAAGGTGTGATATTATTGGCGTTATCGCTACTCATGGCTTGTATTACTTGGCAAAGCTTACTGAGCGGGTTTCACGAATCACGGTTATTTTCACCTGTCCGGGATATGTCATTTCATCCTGGATGCGTTTTGCTATTTCTGCTGACAGCTTTTCGGTTTCAGCATCGTCAATCTTGTCAGCACCCACTATCACGCGCAGTTCGCGGCCAGCCTGAATGGCATAAGTCTTAAGTACGCCGGGGTAGGAGAGTGCAAGCTGCTCAAGGTCATTGAGACGCTTGATGTAAGCCTCGACTATTTCGCGGCGCGCTCCGGGACGGGCACCTGATATGGCATCGCACACTTGTACTATAGGTGCAAGCAGTGAGGTTTGTTCTATTTCATCATGGTGAGCACCGATGGCATTGCATATTTCAGGCTTTTCCTTGTATTTCTCCGCCAGTTTCATGCCGAGGAGTGCGTGTGGCAGTTCCGGTTCTTCATCAGGCACTTTGCCTATGTCGTGCAGCAGGCCGGCGCGACGTGCCTTTTTGGGGTTTAGACCAAGCTCCGAAGCCATTACGGCACACAGGTTGGCAGTTTCACGTGAGTGCTGCAGCAGATTCTGACCATAGCTGGAACGATATTTCATCTTACCTACAAGGCGAATCAAGTCGGGATGCAGTCCGTGGATGCCGAGGTCAATAGCTGTGCGTTTGCCGGTTTCTATGATTTCTTCTTCTACCTGTTTGCGCACTTTTGCCACTACCTCTTCAATGCGGGCCGGATGTATGCGGCCGTCAATGACGAGCTGATGTAAAGCGAGGCGTGCTATTTCACGGCGCACGGGGTCAAAACCTGAAAGCACTATGGCCTCAGGAGTGTCATCAACAATAATCTCTATGCCGGTAGCAGCTTCAAGAGCGCGGATGTTGCGCCCTTCACGACCAATAATGCGTCCTTTGATTTCATCGGAGTCAATAGGGAACACAGTCACCGAATTTTCAATAGCGGTTTCTGTGGCCACACGCTGTATTGACTGCACCACGATGCGTTTTGCTTCTTTATTGGCGGTCATTTTGGCCTCATCCATAATGTCGTTGATATAGCTGGCAGCGGCAGTTTTGGCTTCATCCTTTAGACTTTCAATGAGTTTTTCTTTAGCTTCTTCCGATGACAGTCCCGACACTCTTTCAAGCTCTTCCTGAGCATGACGCTTCAGTGCCTCAAGCTCATTCTGCTTGACCTCATTTTTTGCTATCTGGTCTTCAAGTCGGGCGCGGATGGCTTCATTTTCATTTTTAGCACGCTGGTTCTCGCTCTGCTGTTGGTTGAGTTGGAGTTCACGCTGTTTGATGCGTCCTTCTGCACTCTGAACGCGGCTCATGCGCTGATTGGCCGCATTTTCAGCTTCGGTTTTGATGCGAAGTTCTTCTTCGCGGGCTTCCAGCAGTTTGTCTTTTTTGATTACTTCGGCCTGGGCTTTAGCCTCTTCAATAATGGCGGCAGCTTTGCCGCGTGCAAGATAACGCTGTATTGCCATAGTTATTGCCGCACCTAAGGCAAGTGCCACTATAGCTATAAGAATTGAATATACAAAATCCATATTAGGTAGTTATTAAGGGTTTTAGTTGATGGGTTATTGAGTTATTAAATAAGGGTTAATAGTTTATTACAAATTAAAAAAACAGCACTTGCCTTATGCCGGTGCAATAAGCAACTACGGCTTCAAGCGAGTGCAGGAAACGATTCACATATCGGTGCATAGAGGCACAGTATATGCCGTAAGTCACAAGGCAACTCTTTGCCCTTGGATGTCAGATATCAGCCTCGGCAGAGGTGAGAAGGTTGGGATCCGGAAGCAATAACTGATCCAGCTCCGCTTCAAATTGGGCAAGAAACTTTATGGTTTCAGTATTGCTGTCGGTTGCCGTAACGTATCCTTTGGCAAACAGAAGCGCAACCATAGCCATAATTTCCGAGGGATCTTTGTCGTCAAATCGCTTCACGAAGCCATCCCACGCATGATTCACTTGTTTGGCAGCTTCTCTGAGAATTTCTTCCTCATTTCTGTGCACCCCAAGCGATAGGCTAACATTGCCCAAGCGTAATGTTATGTCGAGTATATCTTTCATTGCATCAATCGGTTAATTCGGCGATGCATTTGTCTATGTCCCGCACTAATTGGGTTAATACGACCCGACTCTGCTCCAAATCTGCTCCTTGCACTGCAAATGGAGTTATGACCCTCATCTGCTCAAGCTGCTGCTCAAGAAGCGCTATGCGCTCCTGCTGGCGCTTTACGGTGTGCTGCAGTTGCAACACTTCGTTGTCCTGAAGCTGCTTATGGCGCAGAAGCGTTTTGTATCGCTCCGTCAGAAGCTTAGCCTTACTTTGCAGGCTGCGCAAGCGGGATTGGAGTTCATCAGCCATTATTACACCAAATTTTTACAAATGTACGCACTTTTCCCTAATCTCCCAAATTAATTTAACTTTTGAGAGGAAAAAATATGCCTGATACTGGTGTTAGAAGGCTCGTGTCAGAAGCTTTTGGAGAATGAAAGCATCGGTATAGCTGTGTCCGATGCGAATCCATGAGCGGAGTTTGCCTGAAATAGTGAACCCTGCCGACTTGAATGTGGCAATTGCAGGGATATTGTTTACGGCGCATACGCACCATAGCTGATGTAGTCCCAGCCTATCTTCGGCATATCGGGCGAACGCTTCAAGAGCAAGTTTGGCAATACCCTCGTGCTGATGCTCTTGGGCCACCATAATTCCCACTCCCGCTCGCCTGTGTATGGGGTCAAGTTCATACAGGTCAATTGTTCCCACTGCCATGTCGCCATGGCATATCATCAGTCGCAGTTGCCGGTTGGCAAACACATCATCGGTATAATTATCAATATATTGCCGTATCTGGTGCAATGACAACGGGGCCTGTGTGTTGCCGTATTGCCACAGATTTGAATCGTTTTCCCACATGAAAATCAGTGTGGCATCTTCAGGTTCAAGGGCGCGAAGGTATATGTCGGAAGTAATGGTCATGAATTAAAGCTGTCGGAAAACAAAGTGCGCTGAAGCAGTGAGCGGCCAAGAGTTACTTCATCGGTGTATTCAAGGTCGTTGCCTATGGCCACTCCACGTGCCAGCTGTGTGATTTTCAGACCGCTGAATTCTGCCAGGCGGCGATAGAGATAGAAGTTTGTAGTGTCGCCTTCCATCGTGGCTCCGAGAGCCAGTATTATCTCAGTCACATTGCCTTGTTTAACACGGTCAATAAGCGATTGTATCTGCAGCATGTCTGGTCCGATACCGTCCATAGGTGAAATGACACCACCAAGCACATGGTACACACCTGAATATTCTCCCGTGCGCTCTATGCTCATTACGTCATTGACATTTTCCACTACGCACACAATGGAGTGATCACGTGTTGGGGAGGCGCATATAGAGCAGATGTCACCCGGAGAAATGTTGTGACATTCGCGACAATACTTCACATTGTTGCGCATATTTATTATGGCCATACCAAGTGCATTCGCTTCCGCCGCATCGCGACGCAGCAAATGTAGTGCGAGTCTCAGGGCTGTTTTTCGCCCCACCCCCGGTAGTCGCGACAGCTCTGTTACTGCAGTTTCAAGCTCTGGAGATTGAAATTCGTGGTCCATTACCAAAATTTATTGTTGTCAGCCGAGTATTCAAATCCGGCTTCGGCCAAGCGTGCCTCAAGAGTCGCACGGTCAATTTGCAGGTCGCTGCACATGGTGTCAAGCCCCTGGGGATAATTGTCGCGGAGCTTGGTATTGACCACGCTTAGAAGCATGGCCGGATCGGAAGGAAGTTGGTACATATGATTTGTTCAGAAAACTATATTGCAAAATTACGAGTTTTTTAATTAAAACCGCTACATTTGCACCATAATCAGAATCGCAATATGGCTAACATGCAAAAATACAAGGAGGTGGATCTTGAACGCGATCGCCGTGTGCTTGAGCTCCTTTCCCAAACATTTCCAAATATAAGCGCAGCCAGTACCGAAATAATAAATCTTGAAGCCATTCTCAACTTGCCAAAGGGCACCGAACACTTTGTGGCGGATCTGCATGGCGAGTATGAGGCATTCGGTCACACTTTGCGTAATGCTTCAGGCAATATCAAGCGTAAGGCCACCGAACTGTTCGGCTCAACCATGCGTGATAGTGAAATCAAGGAGCTTTGCTCGTTGATTTATTATCCGAAGCCAAAACTCGAGCTTATCAAAGAAACTGAGAGCGATTTGAGCGATTTTTATAAAATCACTCTCAATCAGCTTGTTAAAATGGTGCGGTCGGTATCGTCAAAATATACGCGTTCCAAAGTACGTAAAGCTCTCCCCAGAGAGTATGCCTATATTATAGAGGAGTTGCTGCATGAAACTCCGGACGACACCAAGAAAACGGCTTATTTCAATCGTATTATAGAAACCATTATCCTTACAGGCCGTGCCGAAGATTTCATAGTGACGATGTGCAATGTCATTCAGCAGCTGAGTATCGATCAGCTGCATGTGCTTGGAGATATTTATGACAGGGGCCCCGGCGCACATCTGATTATGGATTTGCTTTCAAGTTATCCGAATTTTGACATACAGTGGGGAAACCATGACATAGTGTGGATGGGCGCGGCAGCTGGCAATGCTTGCTGTATTGCCAATGTGTTGCGCATGTCGCTCCGTTATGCCAATATGGCCACTCTTGAAGACGGATATGGCATAAACCTTGTGCCATTGGTTACATTCGCTATGGATACTTACAAAGATGATCCATGCCGGCAATTTCAGCCGCGTCTTGACGATGATAACGATAATGGTTACTCCCATCGCGATTTGCAGATGCTTGCAAAGATGCATAAGGCCATAAGCGTCATTCAGTTCAAGCTTGAAGGTGCCATGGCGGAAAAACACCCTGACTGGGGTATGGAAGGTCGCCGTCTGCTTCATCTGATAGATAAAGCTTCGGGTACTATTCGCTTGCCTGAGGGTGTTTTTGAGCTTGTTGATGCCAATTTCCCGACTGTGGATCCTGCCGATCCCTACAAGCTGACGGCCGAAGAGGATGAGATAGTGAATAAGCTTGTGCACTCTTTTCTTGTAAGTGCCAAGCTTCAGAGTCATATGAGGGTACTGATAAGTCATGGTGCTATTTATGGCGTGTATAACGGCAACCTTTTGTATCATGCTTCCATGCCGCTTAATGTGGATGGTACGCTCAAACAGGTGAAAATCGGCGATGAGACATTTTCCGGCAAAAAACTTTTTGAGCGTGTGAACACATTGGTGCGTGCTGCTTTCAATGATGACACTGATTCAGAAGAAAAAGATTTTGCTGTGGATTATTTCTGGTATTTGTGGAGCGGAGTTGATTCTCCACTTTTTGACAAATCCAAAATGTCCACGTTCGAGCGTTATTTCATAGCTGATCCCGTTACACACAAGGAAATCAAAGGCCATTATTATACTTTGCGCGAGAATCCTGAGATTTGCGACATGATTCTGGATGAATTTGGGGTTAAAGGCCCGCACAGACATATTATCAATGGCCATGTGCCGGTGAGGGTTGGCAATGGTGAAAACCCGATTAAGGCCGAAGGCAAGCTGATGGTGATAGATGGAGGCTTTTCAAAGGCATACCATCACACTACAGGTATAGCAGGCTACACGCTTGTGTTTCACAGCCGTGGGTTTGAGCTTGTGGCGCATGAACCGTTTACAACAGCCAAAAATGCAGTTCTCTATGGCACAGATATTGTAAGCACCAATCAGATAGTGGAGATGAGTGCTCACCGCATGCGAGTGCGCGACACCGACAAGGGTGCAGTGTTGCAAAGCCAGATTGACGAGCTGATGGAGCTGCTTTATGCCTATCGTCGCGGGTACCTGCATGAGCGTTCGTCCAATTAAATGTCATTTATGAAGTGATTTCATAATTTCATATCATAGTGTGAAAAGAATTATTTTGTAAATTTGCAGCCGAAATATTTCATTAAGCTAATATGAAAGTGTTACGTACTGTCGGCGAGTTGCGCAGCGCCATGGATGCTGCCCGCAACGCCGGACAAACTATTGGTCTTGTGCCTACCATGGGCGCATTGCATGCCGGACATATGTCTCTGGTAGATACAGCCCGACACCAGAATGATATTGTGGTGGCAAGCGTATTTGTCAATCCCACACAATTCAATAATCCTAACGATCTCAGCACTTATCCTCGTACGGAGGAGGCCGATTGCGCTCTCCTTGACGAACATGGTGCAGACTATGCATTTATCCCCTCGGTAGAGGAAATGTATCCCGAACCCGACACCAGAGTATTTGATCTTGGTGAAGTGGCGGCGGTAATGGAGGGAGCCATGCGTCCCGGACATTTCAATGGGGTGGCTCAGGTAGTGAGCAAGCTCTTTGATATGGTGCGTCCTACCCGGGCATATTTCGGAGAAAAAGATTTTCAGCAGATAGCAGTGATTCGCAAGATGGTGCAGCTGGAGGGTTTCGACCTTGAAATAGTGGCTTGTCCTATTAAACGTGAGGCTGATGGACTTGCATTGTCGAGTCGCAATGTGCGCCTTACCCCCGAAGGCCGTAAACAGGCTCCGGCAATACACCGCATACTGGAACAAAGCCTTTCACTGGCTGCAACCAAATCTCCCGATGAGCTGAAGCATTGGGTCAAAGAGCAGATAGATGCAGTGCCCGGTCTTGAAACAGAGTATTACGAAATAGCCGATGCTCTTACCATGCAGCCGGTACAGAATTGGGATTCCCCCAACGGCACGGTAGGATGCGTGACAGTATATTGTGGCGATGTGCGCCTGATTGATAACATCTTATATACACAGCCTAAGTAATAAGCCATGCAGTTACAGATGCTAAAGTCTAAAATTCACCGCGTTACGGTGACTGAGGCTAATCTTAATTATATAGGTAGTATAACTATTGATCAGGATTTGATGGATGCTGCCGATATTTTGCCGGGCGAGAGAGTGTTTATTGTTGACAATAACAACGGTGAGCGGTTTGATACCTATGCTATAGCAGGCGAGCGCGGAAGTGGTATGATTTGCCTCAACGGCGCGGCTGCACGCAAAGTACATCCCGGCGATGTGGTGATTATAATGGCATATGCACTTATGGACGCTGATGAAGCGCGCACATTCAAGCCGAGTGTCATATTCCCTGATACCGAAACCAATAAATTAGTGTAAATAAAATCCTTACTATAATATGTTTGAAAATCTTTCAGAGCGCCTTGAACGCAGCTTCAAAATTCTAAAGGGTCAAGGCAAAATCACAGAAATCAACGTGGCGGAAACCCTTAAGGATGTGCGTCGCGCTCTTCTGGATGCCGATGTCAATTATAAAGTTGCGAAGCAGTTCACCGACACCGTAAAGGCCAAGGCGCTGGGCTCGCATGTGCTCACTGCCGTGAAGCCCGGTGAAATGATGATCAAGATAGTTAATGATGAACTCATCAGCTTGATGGGTGGTGAAACCGCTCAAATCAACCTGTCAGGCAATCCGACTGTAATACTTATGTCGGGCTTGCAAGGTTCCGGTAAGACTACTTTCTCAGGCAAGCTTGCTCGCAAGCTGAAAAGTGAAAAAGCCAAGCGCCCTCTTCTTGTGGCATGCGACGTGTATCGCCCTGCTGCTATCGAGCAGCTTAAAGTGTTGGGTGAACAGATTAATGTGCCCGTTTACACTGAAGATGGCAATACTGATCCCGTAGAGATAGCTAAGAACAGTATTCAATACGCCAAGAATCATAATCTTGATCTGGTGATTGTGGATACTGCCGGTCGTCTTGCCGTAGATGAGCAGATGATGAACGAGATTTCGGCCATCAAACAGGCCATCAAACCTCAGGAGACCCTGTTTGTGGTTGACTCCATGACCGGTCAGGATGCTGTGAACACCGCCAAAGAGTTTAATGACAGACTGGATTTTGACGGCGTAGTGCTCACAAAACTTGACGGTGATACCCGTGGCGGTGCCGCTCTCACTATCCGTGCAGTGGTAACCAAGCCTATCAAGTTTGTAGGTACCGGTGAAAAACTTGATGCCATAGACCTCTTCCACCCGGCACGTATGGCTGACCGTATTCTTGGAAAAGGTGATATAGTGTCACTTGTGGAGAAAATACAGACTGCGTATGATGAGAAGAAAGCTGGTGAGCTTGCCAAGAAGATTGCCAAAAACCAGTTTAACTTCGATGACTATATGTCGCAGATTCAGCAAATCAAGAAGATGGGTAATCTGAAGGATCTTGCTTCCATGATACCGGGAGTGGGCAAAGCCATCAAGGATGTGGATATTGATGATAACGCATTCAAATCAATTGAGGCCATAATACAGTCCATGACTAAAAAAGAGCGTGCAAATCCCGAAATCATAAATGCAAGCCGCCGTCAGCGCATAGCCAAAGGCAGTGGCACAACCATAGTTGAAGTCAATAGAATGATGAAACAGTTTGAGGAAATGCGCAAGATGATGAAGATGGCCCATAAGCTGCAAGGAATGAAAAATCCCATGCAGATGCTTCGTGGCAAAGGCATGCGTCCGCAGTAATTTATTTCCAAACACATTTCTCACTCCAAAACCCATAGATTATGCTTATTGACGGAAAGAAAATATCTGACCAGATTAAAGAAGAGATAGCCGCTGAAGTTGAAAAAATGATAGCCGATGGTGGCAAACGCCCTCATCTTGCCGCCATACTTGTGGGGCATGACGGTGGCAGCGAAACTTACGTTGCAAACAAAGTCAAGGCCTGTGAGCGTTGTGGCTTCACTTCTACTCTCATACGCTATGAGGACGATGTTACCGAGCAGGAGCTTCTTGACGCGGTGGAGCGTCTGAACAACGACCCTGAGGTGGACGGTTTTATAGTTCAATTGCCTTTGCCGCGCCATATAAGCGAGCAGAAAATAATAGAGGCTATTGATTACCGCAAAGATGTGGACGGTTTTCATCCCGTGAATGTAGGGCGTATGTCAATAGGTCTTCCTTGTTTCGTGAGTGCTACTCCCGCAGGTATAATGGAACTTCTGGCACGATATAATGTCCCCACCAAAGGGGCGCGTTGTGTGGTGCTTGGCCGAAGCAATATTGTTGGCAAGCCCGTTGCAAATCTCATGATGCAGAAACATCAGCCCGGCGATGCCACTGTTACTGTATGTCATTCATCAACTAAAAACATCAAGGAAATATGCCGTGAGGCAGATATAATTATTGCTGCTCTCGGTCACCCCGGTTTCGTGACTGCCGACATGGTGAAGCCCGGAGCCGCCATTATAGATGTAGGCACTACTCGTGTACCTGACTCTTCTCGCAAAAGCGGATTCCGCTTGTGTGGTGATGTGGATTTTGCCAATGTTGAGCCTTTATGCTCATTCATCACACCTGTGCCCGGTGGGGTAGGTCCTATGACAATAGTGTCGCTGATGAAGAACACGCTTCTCGCAGCCCGTCACGACATCTATCCGGCATGATTAACTGTTTTACTCTCCTCTTTGTCTCACTTGCATCTTTGCTCATGCCCGCAAGGGCTGAGCTGGTGTTTGTGGGAGATGCCATGCAGCATCAGAGCCAGCTTGACGCTGCCCGCACGGCAAGTGGAGCGTATGACTATTCCGGCTATTTTTCAGCTGTTGAGCCATATATCAAATCGGCTGACTTTGCTGTGGCAAACCTTGAAACGCCTCTCGGTGGCAAACCATATTCCGGCTATCCGATGTTTTGTTCTCCTGATGCGTATGCGAGGGCTTTAAAAGATGCTGGATTTGATTTTCTGCTCACGGCCAACAATCATATGCTTGACCGTCGCGACCGTGGATTGAAGCGCACTGTTTCCACACTTGATTCACTGGGTATTCCGCATGTGGGGGTATATGCCAATTCAGCCGAAAGGAATAAGAAACTGCCAATGATTGTGAACGTGAATGGGTTCAGGATTGCAATGCTCAATTATACCTACGGCACAAACGGCATCAATATACAAGGCGATGTGGTAGTGGATTATATGAACTACCCTGACATAGAACGTGATGTTGCAGAGGCACGTAAGGCAGGAGCCGAACTTGTGTGCGTGTGTCTGCATTGGGGCGAGGAATACCATTTGCTTCCCACCGTCCAACAGAAACGCCTTGCTGACAAACTCACCGATTTGGGCGTTGATATGATAATAGGTGGTCATCCTCATGTCATTGAGCCGATGGAGATGAGGCTAAGCAAGCGTGGCACTCCCGTGTTTTTGGTATATTCCCTCGGAAACTTCATATCCGGTATGCGCACTACCGACACACGCGGTGGCGCTATGGTGCGTGTGGTATTGGAGCGTGATTCACTTGGGGTAGCCAAAGTGAGTGACGCTACATATCGTTTGGTATTTGTGGTTCCTCCCGGACATGGAGAAAGCAACTATTCGCTGATTCCCGCAGAAGCCTCCGGCCCTAAAAGTACGGAGGCATGGCGTAAGGGATTTTGGCACAATGCCAAAAAAATATTTGACAGACACAATGTCAATGTCCCTATTGACACATTGCCCATTGATTCTTATGCTTCCAGCGGTGAATTGGGAACAAAATGGCCGAAAAAAATACGCAAAACCGTTTGCAGATTAAAAAATAAGTAGTACCTTTGCACTGTTCAAAACGCAGCACAGCTGTAGAACATTAACACGGTGAGCATAGCTCAGTTGGTTAGAGCGTCGGATTGTGGTTCCGAAGGTCGTGGGTTCGACCCCCACTGTTCACCCCATCATCATCATAATCATAGCATCGGGCAGCATCCGTGAGGACACTGCCCGCTTTCTTTATCCTATTTGTTACAAAATTATCTACAAAGCTTGTTAGGAGTGGGGTTACAGAGAGGCTATTGCTGCTTCAAAGTTTTCGCGGTCAATGGCTCGGTTGCGGAGACGGTTACGGTAGGCATAGACTGTGTTGATGCTGTAATTCAGTATCTGGGCTATGCGGCCACTCTCGGTTATTCCAAGTCGTATGAGCGATAGTATCCGTAGGTCATTGTTCAATAGTTCTCCTTCAGCCAACGTAAAGCGACATTCCGGCAATAAAAGCTCATTGACCTTCTCTACAAAATGCGGGTAGATGTGGATAAATGCATTGTCATATACCTCATAGAAATCTTTTGACTGGTTTTCTATGAATTTGCCTGATTTGGTCAGACGGTATAGCTCGTCCACATTTCCTGTGGAGATTTTACGCTCCGCAAGACTGCAAAACTGATTCAACTTGTCCATATATACTGAGCACAGATTCAGAAATTGGCTCATATACACCTCTTTGACATGGTTAGTTTGTTGCAGATGCTCCTGAAGTCGGTTCATCTTTTGGATATGTACCCAGCGTAGGTATAACGAGACAAGAAGCACAACCAATAGTATCGCCATTACTATCATAACCAGATAAATTCGCCGTCTGGAGGCTGCTAATTCGGCTTCATGCACAGATTGGATAAGCGGTACAGCCTCACTTACGGCAAGCATACGGGTTTCAGCATGGCATTCAACTGCATTGCGCAGGGCATGATACAGATAGCGGTGCGCACGGTCCACTCTGCCATAACTGTGCATTGATGCTCCGAGATCTTGCAACGATGTGATTTCAAGGGTGGCACCTTTTATATCGGAGATTGCAGATAGAGCAAGAAAATATATATGGTCATTGTCGCGATGCAGTTTTGCGGCTATAGAAGACAGCATGTGTGCAGCACGGGCATATATATTGTTATTTTCCGGCACTATGACAAGGAGTTTCTGAAGCAATGCCTGAGCCTGTGCATAGTTGCCGAGCAGATAGCTCCGTTCTCCGTTGTTGAGTAGATACAACGGACTGTCGGGATGAAGGTGGCTAAGCAGCTTGAGCTGCGCGTCCATTGCCAGTGAATCATAGCGCAGGTGAGCTTCCGGAAAAGCATTGTAGAAGGAACTCAGATAACTGTACATTTGTCGGCCATTACTGTAGTATTCACAAAGATCGTTCGTGGACATAGATGTGGTGTCAATGGCCAGATATTCTTTCTCGCCTTGCGACATGAAGCCCCCGAGCGGAAGCAATGCGGCTCTCCTGATTCTATATAATGTGGCGAGAGAGTCCTGATTTGCAGCCAAGGCAGCGGTATAAGCCCGGCTGTATGCCACCAATGCCGAATCATTGTTGAACGAGGTGTATTCCCTCGCCAACTCGCCCATTGTTGTATAGTCGCGATGCGCAGTTGCCAGATGTGCGAGCGAGTCAATGCGGTGTTGCCTGCGTTGCTTGTATTTTTCTGCGTGTGTCAGCTCTTGGTCAAGGCGTGTGAGCATCTTCTCCACATCGCTGTAGGGCATAGAACCGGCAGGCGAACCCCATACATTGAGCACGCACAGCAGAGTAATACATGCAGCCAAAACGGCAGCTCGCATATTGCTTAATTTTTGGAAGATATGGCGTTTACGGCCATGCGCAGAGTGGTGAGATTACGCAGCAGCTGGGGCATCTTGTCAAGAGCAAGCATGTTGGCTCCGTCGCTTTTGGCTATCGCCGGGTTCTGATGAGTTTCCATGAACAGGCCATCTGCACCCACTGCTATTCCGGCTCGGGCTATTGTCTCTATAAGTTCGGGCTGACCTCCGGTTACCCCGGCAGTTTGATTGGGTTGCTGAAGCGAATGTGTAACATCCAAAATTACAGGACAATCGAACTCCTGCATCTGAGGAATACCACGGTAATCAACAATCAAATCCTGATACCCGAAAGTGGTGCCGCGCTCTGTAACGGCCACATCATCGTTGCCTGCATCGCGCACTTTCTGGACAGCATGCTTCATGGCTTGTGGCGACAGGAATTGTCCTTTCTTGATGTTGACTGCTTTTCCCGTCTTAGCGGCAGCTACCAGCAGGTCGGTTTGTCGGCAAAGGAATGCCGGAATTTGTAGCACATCAACATACTCTGCCGCCATTTCTGCCTCCTGAGGCAAATGTATGTCGGTTACTACCGGCACACCAAATTCATTGCGCACTTTAGCAAGTATTTTCAGCGCTTCGATGTCACCGATGCCGGTGAACGAGTCAATGCGAGAGCGGTTGGCTTTACGGTAGGAGCCTTTGAATATATATGGTATGTTTAGTTCTTCAGTGATTTTTACCATGGTTTCAGCTATTTCCATGGCCATTTTTTCGCCCTCGATTACGCAAGGACCGGCAAGAAGAAAGAAATTATTTGTGATGGATGGTTTGAGACAATTAAACATAATGGGGGATTATTACTCGTTGTATTGGTCAAGAATGTGAAAAGTGTCGCATGCCACCAAGGCGGCGGTTTCAGTTCTGAGACGGTTGTTTCCAAGGCTTACCGGACACCATCCGGATTCAAGGGCTGATTTTATCTCTTCAGGTGCAAAATCACCCTCAGGTCCGATCATGATTACGGCGTTTGTTAACGGCTTATACATTTTCGCAAGCATATAGCGGGGAACGGATTTGTCGCAGTATGCCATGAACTTTTGGGCATCGGCGTAATCTGAAATGACTTGCGCTATTGGGGTCATTGGCATGATTTCAGGCACCACAGTCTTTAGAGATTGCTTCATGGCTGAAACGGCAATTTTCTCCAATCTTTCAGGCTTTATTTCTTTGCGTTCCGACCGTTGGCAAAGCAGGGGCACAAATCTGTTTACACCTATTTCCGTAAGTTTCTCCACCAGCCATTCCATGCGGTCAAGATGCTTTGTCGGGGCCACGGCTATTGTAATATGTTGGGGCCAGCATAAAGGTATATCCTGTTTTGCTACAATCTCAACTGTAGCATGCTTGGAGTGAGCATTGTCAAGGCGGCATGTGAACCTGTGCCCTTTGCCGTCAATCACCTCTATTTCATCGCCCTGCTGCATCCGCAGCACACGCACACAGTGCTGCGAGTCGCTTTCAGGTAGCGTGAGTGTGATTTCTATGTCCGGAGCATAGAACTGTATCATAATGCATCAACTTCTACGTTGTTATGGTCAATGGTGGCATCCACACTGATTTTAGGCTTCTCGTCGTCCTTGAACATTAGCCAGAATGATACTGCCACGGCCAGTGCATAAGCGGCAAATATATACCATGATGTATGCCATCCTGCCATAGATTCCGTTACCGATAACTCAGGATTGAATACATAATGATTCACGACAGCCCCTGCACCAAGAGTGCCTACAGTGGCTCCAACGCCGTTTGTCATGAGCATGAAAAGACCTTGTGCGGATGAGCGGACCGAAGGATCTGTCTGCTTGTCAACGTATAGTGAGCCTGAGATATTGAAGAAGTCAAATGCCACTCCGTAAACTATCATGGAGAGGACGAACAACCATACGCCGGAGCCGGGATTTCCAAGTCCGAAAAATCCGAAACGAAGCACCCATCCAAGCATGGCTATCATCATCACTCCTTTGATTCCGAATCGTTTCAGACATGACGGAATGAGAAGAATACAGAGCGTTTCAGAAATTTGTGATAATGAGATAAGTGCAGTTGCGTTACGGGCGCCCCACGTTTGGGCATACTCAGCTATTTGCTCATATGCGCTGATGAAAGTTGTGCCATAGCTGTTGGTGATTTGCAGCGACACTCCCAGAAGCATTGAGAATATAAAGAATATGGCCATCTTTTTTTGCTTGAACAATGCAAAAGCTTTGAGGCCCAGAGCATCCATAATGGATGAGGATGCACCTTTGTTGACAGGACAGCTCGGCATCGTAAGAGCATATACGGCCAGTACAAGGCTGAATATACCGGATGATAGCATCTGGAAATATGTTTTTTGCATCGACACTCCGTCAATGGTAATGAAGTTGGTAAGCAGCATGGAGCAGATGAATCCGACTGTGCCGAACACTCGTATTGGAGGGAAATGCTTTACAGTGTCAAGGCCGGCTTTGCCAAGTGCGGTATATGCCACCGAATTAGCCAACCCTATGGTAGGCATAAAGAAAGCCACCGATATGGTATAGAGAGTGAAGAGTGGAGCATACTCTACGGTCTCGGTGGTATAGCAGTAATAAGCGGCCGCACACATGAACAGTCCTGCCATCAAATGGCAAAGGCTGAGCATCTTTTGTGCTTGGATCCAGCGATCGGCCACAATTCCTACAAGAGCCGGCATGAATATTGACACAATGCCTTGTACGGTATAAAACCAATAAATTTTGTCGCCCAGATTCACCGAGGCAAGGTATATGCCGAGAGAAGTGAGGTAGGCACCCCAAACCGCAAATTCCAGAAAATTCATTGCGGCAAGTTTCACTTTTATAGTTTGCATGGTATGGTGAATTTTGATTATTTTTTCTTTTTGTTGCGGAGAATTTCGCTGACTTTTGCAGCCTGTTCGTACTGCTCGGTATCTATCAGTTTTTTGAGAGTGCGTTCTAGCTCTTCAATCGAGTACTGCTCAAGGCGCGGCTCGTGGTAACGGTCGTTGTTTTCAAGGTCCGTATCCGTTTCTTCAACAACGATATCGTTTTCTTCGGCGTTACTATGTTCGTCAGTATCTTCTTCGGTATTCTGAACCTCCATTACAAATCCTGTTTCCTCCACTATTTCCGGTGTCGTATATATGGGGGCAGAAGTGCGCATGGCAATCGCAATGGCATCAGAGGTGCGCGAATCAATCACAACTGTGCGGTCTCCATCGCTGAAAGTAAGTTCTGAGGAGAATATGCCGTCTTCAAATTTGTATATGAATACTTCTTTGAGTTTGACTCCAAATGCATGTGCAAAGCTGACAAACAGGTCATGCGTCATTGGACGGGGAGGGGTTATGCTCTCCATTCTCAGAGCTATAGATTGGGCTTCGGCCGCTCCTATTACCACCGGGATACGATAGGGACCATTGACCTGTGCAAGTATCAGCGCATAAGCTCCGGTCTGTATCTGGCTATAGGAAATGCCAAGTACTTTGAGCTTTACTCGCTTATGACTTGGATTGTGGCTGTCGTGATTCATGATGCAGACAAGTGTTTTATTTATGGTTCAATTGGACGGCCTGTGATGATGCCGCTTCCAAGGCATATTTCATGCTCGCGGTCGTAAATTACACAAAACTGTCCGGGTGCTATGCCTTGCACCTTGCGTTCACTCTCTACCACATAGTCCCCTTCAGGCAAACGTGTGAGGGTGGCCGGGAAAAATTCCGGTGTATGGCGGTTCTTGAATGTTATCTGTGCTTTGCGGCATTGCTCACCCCATGGATCGGTAGTAATCCAATGCATTTCATCGATATGCAGAGTGTGCCCGTACTGTTTTTCAGTGTCGTACCCTTTGGACACATAAATTACATTCTGGTTTACATTCTTCTTTACCACATACCATGGTCCCCCGCTCAGACCAAGCCCTTTGCGCTGGCCTATGGTGTGGAACCAATATCCGTGATGGGTGCCGAGTTTCCGTCCTGTTTCAATCTCTACAATCGGGCCGGGTTTCTCTCCGAGATGACGGCGTATGAAATCATTATAGTTTATTTTGCCCAAAAAACAGATTCCCTGACTGTCGCGCCGGAACGCATTGGGCATACCTGACTCTATGGCCAGCTCACGTACGGTGCTTTTGGGCAGGTCTCCTATTGGGAACATGAGGTGGGTCAACTGCTTGTAACTGATGCGGGCAAGAAAATCTGTCTGGTCCTTTACCGGGTCAACGGCAGTGCCGAGCCATGTGAGTCCGTCCTTATGTTTTATGGTGGCATAGTGTCCTGTTGCCGTGCGGTCAAACTCATGACCGTATCGCTCCTCAAAATAGCCGAACTTAATGATGCGATTGCACATTATGTCGGGATTAGGGGTGAGACCTTGTTTCACGGTGCGCAAGGCATACTCCATCACGTTGTCCCAATACTCCTGATGCAGAGATACTACATCAAATGGCAGATGAAATTTGGCCGCGATGTATTGGCACATCTCAATGTCTTCTTCTGCAGAGCAGTCACCTTCGTCAGTGTCAAGCCCTATGCGTATATAGAACAGATGCAGATCGGTGAAACCTTGCTCAAGGAGCCGGTAAACAGTTACAGCACTGTCAACGCCACCGGAAATGAGTACGGCTATCTTCATGGATTATACTTCTTCAAGCTCTTTTTTCTCATCCTTGTTCTGACGGCTTATCAGAAATAGAGAAATAAAATAGTCAAGTGATATTTTGCCCGGCCCGGCAAGGAGAATGAACAGGTAGATGCCGATGAACATTATAGGCAGATAACCGGGCTGTACGCTGTCAAGACCGTAGGCCGACACATTGGGGAGCATGTCGTGCAGTATGTAGTATTCGGCTGCCACCATTGATATGATTGGAGGAATTGTCGCCAGACGAGTCAGAAATCCTACCATGATAAGCAGTGAACACACTATTTCTATGATTATCATCAGTATAAGACAACATTCATGGCTCCATCCGAAAATCGTGGGAAAATCAAGGCTCATGACACTGTAGTTCACGAGATGACGAATTCCGAATTGCATAAACATCACACCCACAAAAAGGCGTATGAACAATCGGGCCATATTGCTGTATGTATAGCCTGTAAATCGTATGAACGTGGTGGCGCAGAATTGCTGAAACTTATTCATAGCATGATCGTTTAGTGGGTGAGACGATACATTACATCAAGTACACTGTTTATGTTTGTGTTCTTGACTAATATCACATGGTCATTGTTTATGAGATAGAAAGAAGGAGTGGTGAAGAAATTATATTTGTCATCAAATGTGTCACTTGCTCCAACCACCCATTTTTCGGGATAATTCTTTACCGCATCTCTCCATTGCGGAGTCGCTGCCGATGGCGTTATGGACACTATTTTCAATAACCCCTTGTCAATGAGCTTTGTGGCGTTGATGTCGGCGTCAAGTCTTATTCGGGCCATGCGGCAATCCTCACACTCGGGGTCGCTTATCATCAGTACCACAACTCTTGCTGTGTCGGAATCAAAATTGCGGGTTTGTCCGTTGCGGTCAGTGTAAACAAAATCGGGGGCTTTGTGACCTACGCGATTGTTTTCAAGCAGCTCGGCATGGCGCACGAAACGTGCTCGCGAGACCCTGTCAATTTTTTTGTTTTGTGCCACTGCCTGTGCAAACATAAGGTAAAGATTCTCGCCGGAGAATTCGGCAGAATCAGTGAAAAGTGAATTTTCAGCTTCTCGGGCAATGAACAACAGGTCGTTGGGCTGTTTTTCAAGCGATTTCAGAAATTTGGCCACAGAAGCGTGTGACACTTCTGCAGTGGCATAAGGCATAAATGACAGATATGTATTGAATGATTCTGCCATTTTAGGCTTGGATGAGAATGCTTTTTTCAAATCACAGAAATCCCAGTAATGCTCCACGAGGTAATCTGATCTTTGCTGCAATGTTTTGAGAGAGTCAGGCACAAGTGGCACAGGGAAATATGGCTGTGCGGATGATTGCGCAAACGATTTTGGGGCAATCATCAGAATGGCTGTTAAAATAAGCAGTATATGTATATGTCGTGTCATATTTTTATGCTGAATTCGGGTTTGGCATAAGCTTTGTATGCTACAAAGGTAGCTAAAACCCCACATTTACACAACCATTATGGGGGGATGATTGTTAAAAGATATAGAAAAAAGTCTAAACGAATTAACCGACAATACTGAAATATTATGAATTTCAACAATTTCACTATTAAATCGCAAGAAGCGATACAAAAAGCCGTGGAGATTACCCGCTCATCAGGCAGTCAGGCCGTGGAGCCTGTGCACCTGCTCAAAGGGGTGATGTCTGAAGGCGAATCGCTCGTGAAATTTATTTTCGCCAAAATCGGCGCGAATATCGGTATGGTCACTTCCCAAGTGGACCGCGAGATCGCATCGCTGCCCAAAGTGTCAGGCGGTGAACCGTATCTTAGCCGAGAGAGTAACGATGTGCTCCAGCGCGCGCTTGATGTTGCCAAAAAACAAGGTGATGAGTATGTGACACTTGAAGCATTGCTTTGCGCTTTGTTTGAAATAAACTCACCTGCATCTAAAATTCTGAAAGATGCCGGCTTGAACGCTGCCGAATTGCAGAGTGCCATAGCCGAGCTGCGAAAAGGCAAGAAAGCTACAGACCAGAGTGCCGAGGAAACCTATAATTCCCTTAGCAAGTATGCTATCAATCTGAATGAGCGTGCGCGTCAGGGCAAGCTTGATCCGGTGATAGGCCGTGATGAGGAGATTCGCCGTGTGCTTCAGATTCTTAGCCGAAGAACCAAGAACAACCCAATGCTGATTGGTGAGCCGGGAACCGGTAAAACCGCTATAGCCGAGGGCTTGGCACAGCGCATCGTGCGCGGGGATGTGCCTGAGAATTTGCGCAGCAAGCAGATTTTCTCACTTGACATGGGTGCTCTTGTTGCCGGTGCCAAATACAAGGGCGAGTTTGAGGAGCGTCTTAAGGCTATAGTCAACGAAGTGACTCAGAGCGATGGCGAAATAATATTGTTCATTGATGAGATTCACACTCTCGTTGGTGCGGGCAAAGGTGAGGGAGCCATGGATGCTGCCAATATATTGAAGCCTGCTCTTGCCCGTGGTGAGCTAAGAAGTATCGGAGCCACAACGCTTGATGAGTATCAGAAATATTTTGAGAAAGATAAGGCTCTTGAGCGTCGATTCCAGAAAGTCATGGTCAATGAGCCTGATGAAACATCTGCCATTGCCATTCTCCGTGGTCTGAAGGAGCGTTATGAGAATCACCACAAAGTGCGTATCCGTGACGAGGCGATTATTGCAGCCGTCACTTTGTCAGAGCGTTATATTACCGACCGTTTCCTTCCCGACAAGGCCATTGACCTTGTGGATGAAGCAGCTTCCAAGCTCCGACTTGAAATAGACTCCGTGCCGCAGGCCCTGGATGAAATAACAAGAAAGATAGCTCAGAAAGAGATTGAGCGTGAGGCTATAAAGCGCGAAGGCGATAAGGAGCATGTTAAGGAGATTGAAAAAGATCTTGCCGCCATGCGCGAGGAGGAAAAAGAGTACACCGCCAAGTGGCGTGCCGAAAAGGATCTTATCAACCGCATCCAGCAAAATAAGATTGATATAGAGCAGCTCAATTTCGATGCAGAACGTGCCGAGCGCGAAGGCGATTATGCACGTGTGGCCGAAATACGTTACTCCAAGGTGCAGCAAAAAGAGAAAGAGAATGCTGAGATTCAGGAGCAACTGAAAATGATGCAGGGCGAAAAGGCTCTTATCAAAGAGGAAGTGGACGCCGAAGACATTGCCGATGTGGTATCGCGCTGGACCGGTATTCCTGTCAACAAAATGGTGCAGAGCGAAAAAGAAAAACTGCTGCATCTTGAAGATGAGTTACATCGTCGTGTAGTTGGTCAGGATGAGGCTATTAGTGCAATCGCTGATGCGGTGCGCCGTTCAAGGGCAGGTCTTAATGACCCGCGCCGTCCTATCGGATCATTCATATTCCTCGGCACAACCGGTGTGGGTAAAACAGAGCTTGCCAAGGCATTGGCCGAATATCTGTTTGACGATGAGAACATGATGACACGTATTGACATGAGTGAGTATCAGGAGAAACACACCGTGTCAAGACTTGTCGGAGCGCCTCCGGGATATGTGGGCTATGATGAGGGTGGCCAGTTGAGTGAGGCCGTGCGCAGAAAACCATATTCAGTAGTGCTGTTTGATGAAATTGAAAAAGCACACCCTGATGTGTTCAATATACTGCTGCAGGTGCTTGATGACGGTCGTCTTACCGATAACAAGGGTCGTCTTGTAAACTTCAAAAATACTATCATCATCATGACTTCCAATATGGGGTCTTCCGTGATTCGTGACAATTTTGCCAAGATGACTGCCGATAATCGTGAAGAAACCATTGAAACTACCAAGGGTCAGGTGATTGAGATGCTTAAACAGACTATCCGTCCGGAATTCCTCAACCGAATTGATGAGATAATAATGTTCACCCCGCTCAATGAAAAAGAAATTGAGGAGATTGTTGGCCTGCAGATTCACAGTATTCAGAAAATGCTTGAACGCAACGGTGTGACTATGGAGGTTACTCCTGCCGCACTCAAGTATCTCGCAGAGGAAGGTTATGATCCTGAATTCGGTGCCCGTCCTGTGAAACGCGTTATTCACCGCATGGTGCTTAACCGGCTCAGCAAGGATATTCTGGCGCAGAAAGTGGATAAGGAGCGTCCGATAATCATAGATGTTAAAAACGATGAGCTTGTATTCAATAACTGATTGCAACGCTACATTATAGCAATACTTTAATTTGGTCTCTTAATTATTATGAAAATACTGCGTTTACTTCCTTTGATGATGGCTTTGGTCATCCCCTCATTGGCGCTGACATCGTGCGATGACGATGATGATTCTGATATGCCTGATGTCACTATCTCGCTTTCATACGGTGAGGGTGCGGTGGCTGTGGACCATCAGGTGTATGTGGTCAAGGGCAACGACCTTACGGTCACGGGTGTGTACGTTAGGGCAAATCGTCCCGGCAAGACTGCTACCCTCGGACCTGTTACATACACTTTCAATGGTGTTGTGGTGGGGTACAACCCGGTAGCTCCTTTCGGCATAACTTTACCAACCGCTTCTCTTGAGCCGGGACAATATGTCCTGACCTTGAGTATGACGGTCGCAGAAGTTCATTGCGAGCTTGCTCAGGGCATGGCCAGTGTGCCGGTGAATGTAGTGGACAGCGAATCCGACATTCTTTCCAATCCCGACAATGATGGCGGTAACACGCATGAGGTGAAAATTTCGCTTCAACAATAGCGTAAGCCATTACAGACAAACGCGCCGGTTTCCAAACATGGAACCGGCGCGTTTGTCGTATTGGTTAGGGAAGCAAAGGCTTGTTGAATTCTCGGCGTTCCGCATCATTCAGCCATCCCCATTTATTGAAGTATTTGATCATGTTGGAGCAGTGGGTCCAAAGCATGCGCATCGATGTGTAGGATGCACGTTTGTGCGCGTGCGTGATTTGTGCTATCGGACAATATACAGTGCGCCAGTGCCGATGCATGCGTCTTGTCAGATCTATGTCTTCAGGATACATGAAAAACTGTTCATCAAATCCGCCTGTTTGCCTTAAGGCTTCCATACGCATAAGCATGAAGCTTCCCTCTAAGTAAGGCGCGTTAAAAGGTTGTGAATGGTTAATATGCGTTAGAAGATATTTCTTGCGGCGGTTAGGAAATAAGCTGTTCGGAAGGAATCGGCGCAAAATAAGGTCAAATGGGGTTGGTACAAGTCGGGCTGTAGGTTCAAGTTGACCTTCGGTATTTACGATTCTTGGTTGTACCATCCCGGTATCTTTATGCGTTTCAAGATATTCCAGCAATTTGGGAACAACCTCTTTGCCGAATTTCACATCTGTGTTTAATACAAGATGATACTTTGCCCCGATTTTGTCGGCACGATTGATTGCCGTGTTGTGTGCCGTGCCGTAACCGGGGTTGGGAAGCGCAATGTATTCGGTGGGAATCGGGGCGTTGGCGGCGAACTCGCGAATACGTTGTTCCTGCCCGTTGTCAACTATATATAATTTTGACACATAGCCTGAAGACGCTAAAGAATTAAAGCATTGCTCCAATTCTGATGACGGCGTGTGGTATGTGACTATCGATGCGGTGAGCACGTGTATTATTTGGCTTTCTTGAGTTCAAAACCGGCACAAAGACCGTCATAGCTTGACAGCACGTTTGACAGCGTCTTGACCGAACTGATGTTGGTTACGGCACTTACTTTGCTCACGAGAGATATGAGTTTGGAGATGTCAAACATTATGCTTATGGTACCTGTGGCACTGCGTTGCACGTAAGTATCCATTTTGCCAAGGCTGATTTTGCCTGCTGCTTTGAAACTGAACACAAAATTTGCTTGCGAATTTGAGCCTGTTGCAGGTTGTATGGTTCCTTTGAGCGTGATTTTCTTGATCTTCATCTCAAAAGTATTGTCGTCATTGACCACGAGAGTCAGGCTTGTCATTCCAAATTTTGAATAATAGCTCGCTAATTGGCCTTCTATGGTTTCGGAAACAGCGGCACCGCCGGCTTTTTTCAGTAGGTTGTCACTTTTGAATGTGACGGCAGGAGCCTTGTATGCCCATGATCCGTGAAGTGAGGTTATGTCAATTTTGTCACTTGACAGTAACGATCCGGCCAAGCCGGCCAGCTTTTCAGTTGTGGAGCTGCCGTTACCGCCTTTTTTTACTCCATTGAGTATGTCTTTGATGTCAAGAGAGGAGGCCGAGATAGCCATTGCTGAAACTATGGCAATGGCAATTGCGCAAATTCTTTTCATTGTATGGTTTGTTTTTTGATGCGCAAAAGTAATAAAACTTTTCCGTGAAGCCGGTTCTAAAAATGCTGTTAACTAATTTTAAAGAGGTGTTGCATGGTTCGGATAGATAAAAAGTATTAACTTTACAAAATATTTGGTAAACAATGGCATTGAGAAAAAGTAATATTGCAGGTTATTTACTGATATTAGTGACCTTGGCGTTTGGTATATCGTGCAGCAACGAGGACTATGCTGAACATATAGGTTCTGCACTGCTTCATCCTCAGGTTTCTGTAGATGCTTCAGCTGTAGCAGTGGACGGTACTGTTTCCACTAACCTTGTGAGCCCTGTACCCTCGGTTCAGCAAATGGGTCTCAAAGTGACAAACATGAGCACCAGGCGTGAGGCTCAGTGGGAAAGTGTGCTTGATTATCCTATGGATAATTCCTATTTGCCGGGGAAATATTTTGTGGAAACTGCATATGGCGATAGTATAACAGAGGGATTTGAATGTCCTTATTTTTATGCGAGTGCCGTGGTTGACCTTTCCAACGGGGCAGAAGTGGATGTGCCGTTGGTGGCTAAGCTTGCAAGCAGTATGGTGCAGGTGGAGTTTTCCGAGTCATTCCGCTCTTATTTCTCGTCATTTTCTGCCGTCTTGCATTCTGAAGGAGGAAGGTGTGTGGAATATTTTCCGCAGGAATCGCGGCCCGCATATCTTCATCCGGGCAATATCTCCGTTCAGCTATATCTCACTATGCCTTCGTCAGGTGAGAAAGTGATGTTTGAGGCGGCACGTCTTCCTGAGGCTTTACCCGGATATGCATATGTGGCCACTGTGGATTTGTCCCGGCAAGGGGGAGTTCCGGCTGTCATTGTTTCATTTGACAACAAAGTGCAAACCGATGATGCCGTTACGGTTCTTTCAGAAGAGTTTCTGAATGGCTCGGCTCCGGTGATTCATTGCACCGGCTTTACTTCCGGCACGCCATTGGAATGGATAGAGGGTAATTCGGCCTCAACTCAATATTCTATGAGCGTTGAATCCGACAATCTTGCATCACTGACTCTTACTACCCGAAGCACATTGCTTTGTAGTGAGGGATGGTTGCCGGGCGTGGATATATTGCGATTGACAGGTGCTCAGACCGATGTGATGCGTAATCTCGGACTGGAAATATTGCGTAATGATGATGTGATTACTATTGATTTTTCGGGGGTGCTGAAAAATTTACGTTATGAGGCAGGTGCAATGTCCACCTTGTTCACGCTTGAGGCCGTTGGCAAAAACATGCGCCTGAACGCTCCTGTAAGTCTTGAGGTGGTGCCTTTGCCGGTGGATCTGAAGGTGGTAAGCGCATCCGACATAGTTGCCGGTGTCAACAAAGGCGAGATAATAGTGGAGAGCCCTACGAGTCAGCTTAATGATAATCTTCAGATGCTTGCATTCATCGGCAACAAGTGGGTAGAGATGCCGGTTTATGAAATTGAATCACGCTCTCCGGGTTTGTACGCGTTAAGGTTTGATGCTCCTGATGGCACTGAAGCTGTTCGCACAAAAATAATGTATTGCGGCATGCAGAAAGCAGAATTGATTCTGAAACGCGTGTCACCCAAATATACAATTGCAGTAGATGCGTATGCTCTTAAAGCAGTGGTTAAGGTTATACCTGAGGATGAGAATTTGACTTCGGTTATTACTTCAATGCTCAGGGTTTATGGCAATGGATCTGCTCTTCAGGTTATTGATGTGGATGCCGAGCATGGCATTCTTGTTATTGGCGGACTGTCATCCTCTACCGATTACTCAATTAATGCCACAGTAATGCAGTCTCCTTCCGCAACTGATTTTTGTCCGGCTGTGAATGTGCACACCGAGAATGTTGCGGGATTTGCGAATGGAAGTTTTGAGGACAGAGAAAAAGATTTTGAATACAAAGACATGAATAGCGGCGGACGGTATTCTCAAAATATCGTACCGATATTTAACCAGCAGAACAGACGCTCATTTGAGATTTATGTACCTGAAAAATGGGCCACTACCAATCCCAAGACCGCATGCCTTGATGCCCGTAACATAAATACATGGTATGTTGAGCCATCGGCTCAGATAGTTGAGGACGCATATGCCGGTGCATATGCTGTGATGCTTCAAAGTGTGGGGTGGGATGTGAATGGCGAGGCTATTCCTGATTATCTGCAGCCTGACGGCAATTACACCAAATACAGCTGCAACGTGCCCAATATAGCTCATCGAGCTGCCGGGCGTTTATTCCTCGGTGATTATTCTTTCAACCCTTATAATGAGAATGAGCGATATGACTTTGGCATAGATTTCGGCTCACGCCCGTCCGCCCTAAACGGATTCTATAAATTTGTGCCTTCTGTGTCCGATCCTTCCGACAGGGGTGTGGCGCTTGTGGAGGTGCTGGGCATTTACAATAACATGGAAATTGTAATTGCCCGAACCGAACTGCAGTTACGGCCGGCATTGACATACACCGCATTCACAGTGCCGCTTTCATATCCTCATTTCGGCGTAAAGGCCACTCGGCTCAGAGTCATGATGGCATCTTCAAGCCGATACGGTTCCATCGCCGAAGAAAGTGTCAGTGTGCCGGTGAGCAACAATGTGGAAATTGCAGCCGCTTTAGGCAGCACACTTTGGGTGGACGAATTGTCATTGTCGTATTAGTAAAAACCAGAATATAAACCAATCAATAATAATATGAGATTTAAGCCATTCACCTACGCGTTTGTACTGTTGGCAGCTTCGTTCTGTTGCAATCAGGTGCAAGCTCAGGAGCAATTCAAGCGCGATTTGGAGCAGGTGTCGTTTATTCCCAAAGGGCAGTGGATAGCCGGTGTGTCGGTTAACTATGCCCAAAGCAATCAGAACAATTATCAGTTTCTTATTCTTGAAGGTGTGTCCGGCAGCGCCCATACCTTTAAAGTCAGTCCCACCGCTTTGTATTGTTTTAAGGATGATCTTGCGGCCGGAGGCAGATTCAGTTTTGAGCACTCACGAGTGAAAATGGATGATGGTTCGTTGAAAATCAGTGAGGACACTCATTTTGATGCGGATAATCTATATAGTATCCGCAGCAACTATTATGCCACGGCACTGTTTCGTAATTATTTTTCTTTAGACTCAGGCAAGCGTTTCGGTTTCTTCAATGAAGTACAATTGTCGCTTGGTGGAGGCCGCTCCAAGTTGAGCAATGGTAGCGGTGATACCCTTACCGGCACTTATGAACGCAACTTCTCTCTTGACATAGGTCTCACTCCCGGATTCATCATGTTTCTGAGCAATTATTCTGCGCTGGAGGTAAATGTGGGTGTGCTCGGGTTTGGTTATACACACACCAAGGCTGTGACAGACCAGATTTATGTGTCTCATCGTAATTCAAAACACGCCAATTTCAAAATCAATCTGTTTTCGATTTCCTTTGGCGTGATGTTCTATATTTAATCCTCTGTCATTGTTATGAAACATAAAATATTTGCAGCAATTTTGGCTATATGTGGTGCTGCCACAGCATGGGCAGAGCCGGGAGCCACTCTCTCGTCAAACAATGATAAGCCTCTTGACATGCTTGATGAAAAGGTAATTGTGGGTAACGATACCGTGAGCATAATTATACCCGAGCGAAATTACAGCCGGTTTGATCGCGGATTGTACAACTATCTTTTCACACCCAAAGGACAATGGATGTTTGGGTTGACCGCTTCTTACGGAGAATTCTCCGCCGATGATGTTGAAGTGCTTCAGGCTATCAGCGACCTTGATTTCAAGGGCAAACAGTATTCTATTCGCCCTACAATAGGATATTTTATTCGCAACAATCAGACTGTTGGTGTGAAATTTGCCTATACGCGCGGCGAGGCCGATCTTGGTTCTATAGGCTTTAATGCCGGTGAGGACCTGAGCTTCAATCTTCATGACATATCTTATTATTCATCCAAATACACCATCGGCGTATTTTATCGCAATTATGTGGGCCTTGGCCGGTCAAGGCGTTTTGCGGTATTTAATGAGGTGAGTCTGGATTTTGGCAGTGGATCTTCGCGATTCAAGCGTTATTATGGTGAACAGCTCTATGACACCCGCACCAATATAACAGAGGCAAGTCTTAATTTCAGTCCCGGTGTGTGCGTATTTATAATGGAAAATCTGAGCTTTAATGTGTCGTTTGGTGTCTTCGGTCTGCATATGACCAAGGAAAGTCAGATTACAAACGGCGAGGACGAAGGCTCGCGTTTTTCTTCCGGAGCAAATTTCAGATTTAATTTGTTTAATATCAATTTTGGAATCGGTGTCCACATTTAATATGAAATATAGTAAATCAGCTATGCGCATATGTGCCTTGGCTGCGGCTTGTTGTGCCGTTGTGACTTCATGTATTACTAATGATTTGCCTTATCCGCACATTCAGCCTAATTTTTTGAGTTTCGAGGTAGATGGGCAATCACGTGCTGCAAACATTGATTCAGCTTCGGCAACTGTTACCGTCTTTCTCCCCGAGGAAGTGAACATACAGGCATTGAATGTGGAGAATTACGCAATTACTCCCGGCGCAATCATAAGCGATGCTTCTGCTTCTCTGTTGAGCGAACCCTTGGATTTAAGTGAGCCAAAACAAGTGGTACTCTCACTTTATCAGGATTACACATGGAATATATGTGCCATTCAGGATATTAACCGTTATTTTACCATTGAAAATCAGATTGGTGTTTCGGAAATTGACGCCGATGCGCACACTGTTAGCGCGGTGTTGCCCGATGTGGTACCTTTGTCGGATGTTAAGGTGCTTACTATGAAGCTCGCCGGTCCTAATGCCACATATTCACCTTCTATCGTTGGTGAAACTGTTGATTTTACTAATCCTATTACTGTAGATGTCACGGACCACGGCAGAACCACAACATGGACCATAACTGTGACCCAGACTGCTACCACAGTGTTTATTGAGCCGGTGGATGCATGGACCAATGTTGCATGGCTTTACGGCTCGGCTGAAGCAGGAAAGGATAATGGATTTGAGTATCGTGTTCAGGGAGCTCAAGACTGGATTGAAGTGCCTGAAGACTGGATAACGAACAATGGCGGTTCATTTACCGGCCGTCTCATACATCTCTTGCCTCAAACCACTTATGAGGCTCGCAGTGTGAGCGATGGTGAATACAGTATCATAGAGACATTCACAACCGGTGAAATTCTTCAGATGCCTAATTCTCAATTTGAAGAGTGGTGTTATGTGAATAAAAAGATGTGGTGTCCGTGGGCCGATGCTGCTGAATCCAACGGATACTGGGGTACAGGTAACAAGGGCGCTACTTTGCTAAGCACCATAAATGTCACCTCGCCTATCACCGACATAATGTCTCTGACCGGGTATCGCGGCGCTCATCTCGAATCAAGGAATGTAGTGGGAAAATATGCTTCAGGAAATATATTTGCCGGTGAGTTCAAAGGAATTGACGGTACTGACGGTATTCTGAGTTTCGGTCAGCCATTCTCCCAGCGTCCTACGGCATTAAGTACCCGAATAAAATATAAGACCGCGCCTATTACTAAGGTAAGTTCAAGCAATCCCAACTTTACGTACATGAGAAATGAGCCTGATACCTGCATTGTATGGTGCGCGCTCATTGATTCAGATGAACCGTTTGAAATCCGTACCAAGAAAAGCGATCGACAGTTGTTTGATAAAAATGGCGATTATGTTGTGGCTTATGGCGAATTCTGCTCCGGCAGCGACATTACCGATTATGTTGACATAACCATTCCGCTTAATTATAAGAGCTATTCGCGCAAACCAAAATATCTTCTGGTAGTGGCATCTACATCCAAATATGGAGACTATTACACAGGAGGACCCGGTGCTACCCTTGATATTCTACATTTCACGCTTGAATACGACTACTGATAGTATCTTGCTGTGTTACCGATATTGCATCCCGGGGTCATGTGCCTCGGGATGCTTGTTTTCACAACCATCTGTAACGGCGGAGTGTTATAAATCAAAGGGATTTGTATCGCTTCTATGTTTCAGTTAGGAAATATCATACTTCGTATTCGTAAAAGACTGAGGACAATCGGCGTAAGTGTACACCGATTTAAAGTCCACAGTGCCGCTACATTACGTTTTACCGGACTTGCCGTTGAACTCTTGGCTGTATTGGCCTCGGTGGCATGTATCGTATGTATGCTTGTCCTCATGGGATACGATCAGTCAATGGCGCATCGCGAGGAATTAAAATATATCGTACGATGCTGTCAGGTGATGTTTGTGGTTAATGTGGCATATCACATGATATTTGAGTTTCATCAGACTTGCAGGTCCAACAAACCGATAAAATGGATTCTTGATACTGCCATAATGATAAGTGTTGTGCCCTTGGTATGGCATCAGCCTGATCATCCGTGGATTCCTTGGTTGAGCGATTTGTTGTATTCACGATGGTTTATATATCCTGTACTGCTGGCTTATTCGGTAATCACTTTGAGCTATAGCATTATAAAAGCTATAGGCAAACGCACCAATCCATCACTCCTGCTCTCCGGTAGTTTTATTGTAATAATACTGGCCGGGAGTCTTTTACTTCAATTGCCAAGATGCACCTATGCGCCATTGGAGTATTGCGACGCTCTGTTCGTGAGCACAAGTGCGGTATGTATCACAGGCTTGACGCCGGTGGATGTGTACAGCACCTTTACTCCGCTCGGGCAGCTTATATTGTTGGTTTTAATTCAGGTAGGATGTTTGGGGTTGATGACTTTCACGAGTTTTTTCGCGCTCTTCTTTAGCGGAAGCACATCCATTTATAGCCAGCTGATGCTTAAGGACATAATATATTCCCGAAGTATGAATGCCCTGATACCCACCCTCCGCTATATATTTGCTTTTACTGTAGTGGTTGAGGCTATAGGTGCCGGATTGGTATATTTGTCGGTTGAGGGCACAATGGGGATGTCGCATGCCGATGAATTATGGTTTAGCGTGTTTCATTCCGTTTCATCATTTTGTAATGCCGGATTTTCGGTAATACCGCACGGTCTTTCCAATCCGTTGCTAATGAAAGGCAATATATCAATATATTGGGTGACCTCTTTGATGATTGTGGCAGGAGCCATAGGTTTTCCCATCCTTACAAATTTCAAAGACACTCTTATAGAGCACATACGTAAATTCTGGCACCGGTTAAGGGGCAGGGGAGCCGGACAAAGAATAGTGCATAATTATAATATGAATACCCGAATAGTGCTCACCACTTTCGGGCTGCTGTTCGCATTTGGCAGCGTGGCTTTTTTTGTGCTTGAGTATAACAATACGCTTTCAGGGATGAGCCTCGTTGAAAAAATCACCCAATCAGTGTTTAATTCCGCCACTCCCAGAAGTGCAGGCTTTTCTTCTGTAAATCCCGTCGGATTTCTTCCCGCCACATTGATAGTGGTTATGTTTCTTATGTGGATAGGCGGAGGCTCGCAGTCCACTGCCGGCGGTATAAAGGTTAATACTTTTGCGGCAATATGCTTGAATCTTAGGTCAATAGTCTCCGGCCGGTCATCTGTAACCGCTTTTTCGCGTACCATTGCGGTGGGTTCAATCCGCAGGGCAAATGCTGTGGTGGCTCTTAGCATAATCAGTTATTTTCTGTTTGCTGTTACGCTGGTGCTTCTTGAACCCCATCTACCCACCAAGGATCTTTTGTTTGAGGCTCTGTCAGCCTTGTTTACTGTCGGTTCATCGCTCGGTATCACGCCACGCCTTGGAGCGGCATCGGAAGTATTGCTCTGCTTCGCTATGTTTCTGGGACGAGTGGGAATCATATCTCTGCTCATCGGTATCACTCCCCAGCAGCATGATGGTGGTGCGAAATTCCCTAACGATGTTATAATAATAAGTTAATAAAACCACAACATATGAGATATCTGATTATAGGTCTTGGAATATATGGCAGCAATCTTGCTGTTGACCTTGCTAATATGGGTCATGAAGTGATAGGTGCGGATATTAATCCTGCTCTTGTTGAGGGCATAAAAGATAACATCTCTACTGCCTATATTATTGACTCAACAGATGAAACATCACTTTCGGTGCTTCCCCTTAAGAATGTGGATTTGGTTATTGTGGCCATTGGTGAAAACTTCGGAGCGAGCATCCGCACCGTGGCTGTGCTTAAAAAATTGCGTGTGCCTCATATTTTCGCAAGAGCCATAGACTCGCTTCATGAGTCCATTCTGCGTAGTTTTGATATTGACCGTACTCTGACTCCGGAGCAGCGTGCGGCAAAGGATCTTATGTATGAAATGGAGTTGGGATCACAGATAGCCTCGCTGAAAGTGGATGAGGACCATTATATATTGAAATTCAACGCGCCATCGGAATTGCAAGGTGAGTCTTATGCTCAAGGTGATTTCGTGAAAAAATATGATTTGAAGCTGATTGCAGCAGCACGCCCCAAGGAATGTCGCAACCTATTGGGCATGAAATGCACAGAATTGAGGATAATGGATATAACTTCCGACTCAGATGAGAAAGTGACTCCGGGTGATGTGCTCACATGTCTGGGTACTGAAAAAGGTTTTAGGGAGCTATTCCGTGATTTGAGTTAGGAGCGGACTTCAAATTCTTCCCTCATCTGCATACGAATAGTAAGAGTCGGCACATACTATTATATGGTCAACTACTCGTATGTCAATGATTTCGCCGGCTTGTTTCAACCGTTTGGTCAAAGCATCGTCCTGAGCAGATGGATGATTGTTGCCTGACGGATGGTTGTGGCATAATATTATGGAAGCTGCCATATTGTCAAGCGCACGCTTCATCACCATTTTGGGGTCAACGTAGGTGGCAGCCGTACCACCACGGCTTATACATTCGGCACGTCTGATATGGTTGGAGCGTGACAGCACTATAATCCAGAATTCTTCTGCATCAAGATGTTCCATATAGGGGCGGATATATTGATAGGCGTCAGCTGATCCGCGCACTTGGGTCACATTGGCTTCATCTCGCTTGGCTCGTTGGCCTAATTGCAGCGCAGCTGAAACAGTCACGGCTTTGGCAGGACCTACGCCGTTAAATCGGCGCACCATCTCCATTATAGGCATTTGGGCGAGACGACCCACGTTGTTTGAGCATTCTGCAAGAATTTCCCGAGCCAGATCAATAGCTGATTTGCCCTGTTGCCCGGACCCAAGCAGCAAAGCCAGCAACTCTGCATCGCTGAGCGAGCGTATGCCGTGTGCTATTGCTTTTTCACGTGGTTTGTCATCATCACTCAGATTAGCGATTTTCGTATGTGAAAGCATCACATCGGGGCGGTCGCTTTTCAACGGTTTCTCACTGTTCATATCCCTTTGCGCATTGTTATTTCCTGATTGATGTCACGACCTTTGCCAAGAATTATTTTTGTGAAATAGGCCCTGATAAATCCACATCCATATCCGCATATCTGAATGGCTGATGCCGGAATGGCAAGAAACGCCACTTTAAGGCTCCCGGTGGAACTGAGAGCCGCAATAAATATTGCCAGTGCATATATCGCGAGCGGCAGCAGGAACCATGGAGATACAAATATCCCCATTAAAATCAGGAGCGCACCTATTATAACAGCCAGCGCCGGAAGGGTGTGGACAAGTTTCATAGAGTCGGGATAAAGAAGCTTGAGCGTGATGCGGCTCATGCCGAACACATATACCTGATGCCAGAATTTCTTTAGGTCAATGCGGCGTTTGTGGAACACGTATGCCGGGCGTATCAATCCGATAGAGAAACCTGCCTGACGGATTCGGGTACTCATGTCTATATCTTCAGAAAACATTTCTCTGAACCCCCCGACCTTTTGCCATACTGCTCTTGAATAACCCATGTTGAACGACCTTGGTACAAATTTCTCCATCTGCACTTTTCCTCCTCGGATACCTCCTGTGGTGAGAAAAGATGTCATGGCAAAATTTATTGCTTTCTGCATTGGGGTAAACGAGTCGTGTGCCGCGTCCGGCCCACCAAAGCAGTCCAATGGCGTTGTGTCAAGCTCATGAGCAAGAGTGCTGAAGTAATCTGTAGGAATTACACAGTCGCTGTCAAAAAACACGAGGTAGTCGCCGGTGGACCGTTCTATTCCATAATTGCGTGCTATGGATCTTCCTTCGTTGGATTTATAATAATACTGCACATCCAGTCCTTTGGCTGCATACAGTTCAGCAATGTCACGACATGGCAGCGTGGATCCGTCTTCCACAAGGATTACTTCAAAATCCTTGCATGATTGTTCCATGAGACTTTTCAAAAGGTCTCTCACTTCATCTACTCGGTTGTAAACCGGTACTATAACTGAAAATCGTGGCATTAGTCCATTCGTTTTAAGTAATCTTCAAAATCATATTGGCGCAGGTACTCGCATTTGCCGTCGGCATGCTGCAGTATTATTGCCGGATGCTGTATGCCGTTGAACATGTTGGTTTTAACTGTTGTATAGTGATTCATGTCCTCAAGAGTCAGTCTTTCGCCGGGTTGCAGTTCGTGATCAAAGAACCATGGACCGGCAAAATCACCGCTGAGACAAGAGTTCCCGCCCAGACGATAGGGGATAAGTCTCGGTGCTTCTGGCTTGCTCTCCGTTATAGCGGGCGTGTAGGGCATCTCAAGTGTATCAGGCATGTGACAAGCAAAGGATGCATCGATTATGGCTGTGCGCACTCCCTGATTGCAGACAGTGTCAACAACTGAAGTTATCAGGTCGCCCGTGCGCCATGTGAATGCGCTGCCGGGCTCAAGAATAACCTTTAGCCAAGGGTATCGCTGACGAAAATCTGTGAGAAGTTTCACAAGCAAATCCACATTATATCCTTTTCTTGTCATAAGGTGGCCGCCACCCATGTTCACCCATTTCAGGTGCGGCAGATATTGGCTGAACTGAAGCTCAAATGCCTCAAGGACTTTTTGTAAATCTTCAGCGCCCGATTCACACAGGGCATGGAAATGAAAGCCTTCCACAAATTCCGGCAATTTCCCGTTGAGGTCTTCGGCGGTTACTCCGAAGCGGGAACCCGGCAATGCGGGGTTGTAGATGTCGGTATCTATTACCGAGCACTGTGGATTGACGCGAAGCCCCGTGGACACTCTGGCTTCCAGTGCAGTCTTGCCAAAGTGCTTGAGCTGGCTCAATGAATTGAATGTGATATGACTTGATCCGGCGATATACTGCGATATTGTCTGGTCGGTATAGGCCGGGCAATAGCTGTGGGCCTTGGCATGAAGGTATTCATTGCCAAGTTGCATCTCATTGAGCGAAGAGGCTGTGAAGCCAAATCCGTATTCCTCTATTATATAGAATGTACGCCATAAGGCATTTGCCTTAAAAGCCATTATGATGTCAACTCCGGCGCGTTTGCGCACAGAGTCAATCAATTCAAGATTTGAACGCAGTTTTTGCTCATAAACCACGTAATATGGGGTGGGTATATGCAATTGTGTCATGGTTGTTTATTTTATGGCAAAACGGGCAAATTTTAATAAAAGTACTCTTTTCCCGGTATTGTCGAAGTCCACATGTATTCTTGCGTCAGGTTGCGAGGTGTCAACTACCGTTATTACCCCAAGACCAAATCGCGGATGCTCGATGCGCATTCCTTCGCTAAGCTCGGTGACATTGTGTATGGCTGCGCCGCTCACTTCGTTTTGTTGAAGCGGGGCTGCTGCCGGTGTCGGCTGTGAGGGTTGGGAATATTTGGCGGTTCGTGACTGCGCAGGTGATGAGGGGGAGTGATACGAGCTGCGGTAAGATGCGAAGCTCGGCGCAGGCGTGCTTCCGAGATTCGCCCCTGATGACAGGTTCAGATATTCGGGGCTTATGTCGCGCAAAAATCTGCTTGGCTGGCAAATGGCGGTCATGCCGTTGCGATAGCGCGAAGACGCATAGCTCATCATGCAATAGTTGCGGGCACGGGTTAATGCCACGTACAGCAACCGTCGTTCCTCTTCTATCTCCGCAGCCGATGACTGGCTCAATGCCGATGGTAGTAAATCTTCCTCCACTCCTACTATGAACACATTGTTGAATTCAAGACCTTTGGCTGCATGAACAGTCATAAGCGTTATCCGCTCTTCACCGGCGGTATCGGAATCCTGATCGGTGGCGAGCGATATTTCGGCCATGAAATCACTCAGTGACACTTCGGTCACACCTTCTTCCGTGCGTTGTGACACAAACTGTTTGGCACCATTAAGCAATTCGCTGAGATTTTCACGCTTGGATATGCTTTCGGGTGTGCGGTCGCTCATGAGCACAGCCATCAGCTGCGAACGGTTGATGATTGTTTCCGCCACAGCATCGGCACTTGCCTCTTTGCGGTTCAGTTCCACAAACTCATTGATAAGGGATGCAAAGGCATCAAGTTTTTTCAATGTGCCGCTGTTAAGCCCCGGGTTTTCCTCATGGAGTGTGTTAATGGCCTGCCATATGCTTATATTGCGGGTCATGGCACTGCGCATCAGTTTGTTCAGAGTGGTTTCTCCGATGCCTCGTGAGGGATAATTGATTATACGTTTCAACGCCTCATCATCATCGGGGTTGAGAGCCATGCGAAAATAGGCAACGGCGTCTTTCACTTCTTTACGCTGATAAAACGATAATCCTCCATATATGCGGTATGGAATATTGCGCTTGCGCAGGCTCTCTTCCAGTACGCGGCTCTGGGCATTGGTGCGGTAGAGAATGGCAAATTCCTCGTAGCTGTCGTGTGTGCGCATTTTCACCTGAGATATGCGGTTGGCCACAAGATACCCTTCCTCAAAGTCACTGTAGCTTTGTACCACATCTATGCGTTTGCCCACGGAGTTTTTGGAAAACACTTGCTTTCTTATTTGCTCCACGTTTTTTTCTATGAGCGAATTGGCCGCATTTATGATGTTTTGGGTAGAACGGTAGTTTTGCTCAAGTTTGAAAATCTTTAGCTCCGGATATGAGTTTTTCAGATTGAGTATGTTTCGGATATTGGCTCCGCGAAATGAGTATATGCTTTGGGCATCATCGCCCACCACACATAGCTTATGGCTTTCGCTGCACAGCTGCGATACGATGACATGCTGCGCAAAGTTGGTGTCCTGATACTCATCCACCAGCACATATCTGAAATACTCCTGATAATGATGCAGCAAATCGGGATTGTCGCGAAGCAGCAGATTGGTATAATAAAGCAGATCGTCAAAATCCATGGCGTTGGCCGCAAAGCAGCGGTCGCGGTAAGCACGGTATATGGCGTATGTCTGTGGCCGCCGAGCCTGTCGGTCAGCTTCGCGCACATCTTTCAGCTCGGCATATCTTTCAGGCGAAATAAGCATGTTCTTGGCCGAGGATATTGCATTGAGCAACGCCGATGGCTTATAGACTTTGTCGTCAAGGTCCATATCCTTTACGATACTTTTCACCAAACTTTTTGAATCGGATGTGTCATATATCGTAAACGAACTTTTGTACCCTATTCGCGTGGCATTGAGACGGAGTATTCTGGCAAATATAGAGTGAAAAGTCCCCATCCATAGTTTCTGGGCAGTGTCGGTGCCCACAAGCTGCTCAATGCGTTCACGCATTTCCCGTGCGGCCTTGTTGGTGAAAGTGAGAGCAAGAATACGCCACGGTTCGTATCCCTGATAAAGCAGATGCACAATTTTGTAGGTGAGCACGCGGGTCTTGCCTGAGCCTGCACCGGCAATCACAAGTTCCGGTCCGTCGGTGTATAGCACTGCTGCCCGTTGTTGCTCATTGAGTTGCTCTATATATTGTTCCATTTCTTATCTTTTCCACCTCAAAGATACGAAATAATGTGCAAACGCTCTGATACGGCTCTATTCTTTTTCGCTTAGTTCAAGCCATCGCATCTCTTTTTCATCAAGCTGAGTTGAGATTTCATTGTAGCGTGCCGACAGCGATGCCACATCGGTGAGTGTTTGGCCGGAGGCAAACAGCGCGTCAAGCTCATTTTTCTCCTTGCTCAATGCATCTATCTCTTCGGTGAGGGCATTGAATTCACATCGTTCTTTGAATGACATCTTTGGTGCTTTTTCGGCACGCGGCTTTTCTGTCTGATGCGCTTTTTCTTGTGTGGTACGGCTTTTGTCGGCAGCGGTTTTATCTGCCATCCATTGACGATATTCAGTGTAGTTGCCCGGGAAATCCTTTATTTGTCCATTGCCCTGAAATACAAAAAGGTGATCCACTACATTGTCAAGGAAATAACGGTCATGGCTTATAACAATCATACACCCTTTGAAAGTGGTCAGATACTCTTCCAGTATGCCCAATGTCACTATGTCAAGATCATTGGTCGGTTCGTCAAGAATAAGGAAGTTGGGCGATCGCATGAGCACTGTTGCCAGATGCAGGCGGCATTTCTCGCCGCCACTGAGAGTGTGTATGTATTTTTGCTGGTCGGCAGGGGAGAAAAGAAACCGGTTCAAAAATTGCATCGGTGAAAAATGCCTGTCACCTCCATCAAGCACAATATCTTCGGCAAGCTCCGTTACTGCGTCTATCACGCGTTTGTTCTCATCAAACTGTATGCCGTCTTGAGAATAATAGCCGAATTTCACCGTCTCTCCCAGATTCCACTCCCCGCTGTCGGTAGGCACAAGTCCTTGAAGCAGTTTTATGAACGTGGATTTGCCTGCTCCATTATTGCCTATGATGCCGAGACGCTCATAACGGGCAAATGTGTATGTGAAATCCTTGAGTATAACCTTGTCGCCAAAGCTCTTGTTGACACCACGGGCCTCAAATATTTTTGAGCCGATATATGATGATTTAACATCAAGTTTCACATGGCGCTCGGAGTAATCAGCGCGTGCTTTTTCCTTTAGGTCATAGAATGCGTCAATGCGATATTTGGCCTTTCCCGCACGAGCCTGAGGCTGGCGGCTCATCCATTCCTGTTCGCGCCGCAGCGTGTTCTTCACCTTTGCAAGTTCTCCTTCCAGAGCCTCTATGCGTTCGGCTCTGCGACGCAGGTACAGGTTGTAATTGCCCTGATAGGTAAAGATGCTTTGGTGGTCAATCTCTATTATTTTATTGCATACACGGTCAAGGAAATAACGGTCGTGGGTCACCATGAGCAGTGTTACCCGTTGTCGTGTGAGATAGTTTTCAAGCCATTCCACTATCTCTATGTCAAGATGGTTTGTCGGTTCGTCAAGTATAAGAAGATCAGGCTTTTCAAGCAGCATCCTCGCTATTGCCACACGTTTGCGCTGTCCTCCGCTGAGCGTTCCCATTTTAGCTGACAAATCGGTGATGTTGAGCTGGCTGAGCATTTGGCGCATCATGTCCTCGTGGTCCCATGCTCCGGCTCCATCCATGGCCTGGGACGCTGCCAGTATCTCGTCTGCATCCCCTTTTGCCAACGCACATTCGTAATCTGATATAATTTTGAGCGTAGCCGTATCTCCGGTAAGACATGCTTCGGCCACTGTAGCCTCCGGATCAAATTCGGGCAATTGGTCAAGCATCCCTACTTTTAGTCCCGAACGGAATGTCACAGTACCGCTGTCAGCACTCTCTTTGCCGGCTATGATATGAAGCAATGTGGATTTTCCTGTACCGTTTTTGGCTATTATGCCTATTTTGTCGCCTTCGTTAACACCGAATGTTATGTCATGAAACAGCAGATGGTCGCCGTAGCTTTTGGTTAGATTTTCGATTTGAAGAAAGCTTGCCATGAGAATGCAGTAATAATATTGATTAACGAGCCAATGATAGATTCAGTGACAATCCATAGGCCGTGTTGGTGGTAGGGTAGGAATTATTGCTTACTATAGGGGTGTTTATCTGATGCTCGAAGTACATGCCCAATGTAATGTTGCGGCTGAGCACATAGTTGGCCGTAAGATTGAAGCTTATGGTGCGGCTGCCGGAGGTGGCTTGGGTGTAGTTGCTTTCAATTTTGCGGATTAATGCCTGATTGAGCGCATAGGAGAAATCGCCCTTGATGTTAAGGTCATTGCTTACTCCCTGTTGCGATCCTTTCATTTTGAGCACGGTGTTGAAGCCCACAATCTTATAGCCGAAACCTGCGGTTATGCCACGGGAGTTGGCTTCCACGACCTGACCGGCAGAGGTGTTGAGCGTGAGTGTGCGCTGCTCGCGATATTCGGCATTGAATGTGATGTCGTTTTGCATGGTGGCAGACACTCCTATCAGTGGGGCAAACCGTTCGTTGATGGCCACCGATGAGATATTGTAAGGAGAGCTTGGTATCGGCTGGCCTGTTATGGCATCAAGTGTGAATCCGAGATTGCTTCCGTCGGCGGATATCCAGTTGAGGTAGGATGAATACGATCCCACTGTGTAGGTACACTGGTAGGCATGGCTGAGGGTGAATGTCTTGAACACTTTGCGCAAGTTGAAGAAATCCACAAGGCCATCGTAGGTTATTCTCCAGTTCGGAAGTACTTTGGCAAATGAGGGGAACGGATCAAGCCATTGTTTGTGCGGGTTGGTGCCGCTGTAGGCTGCCATGAATGCCGGTATAAGTACATCACTGCTTGTGCGGCTAACATCACCGACTTCGGGATTGAACAAGCCTCCGGCATTGGGATGACCTTCCATAAAGCCGCCGGTAGGATAGTAGAGTCCGCTATATTGGCTTCTGATGCGGTTGGTAATGATAGGTATGTATTCAATGAATTTATTGAATGTGGGGCTGTCATAACCGTTTTCCGGTTTGGAACTTTGCAATGCTGTGGCTATGGCGCAGTGTGTCTTGGTGTAACTGCCGGAAAGAGAAGTGGGCATGTCATCATACATGAACTGTACCTGACGGGTGCGGCTGTCGGTGCGGTTGGCAGTCAATTGAATCTTTAGGCCACGCACAGGTTCTAAGGTCAGTTCAATGTTCAGTTCATTGGCATGGGTGGATAATGCGGGCGATGACTGACCGGTGGAGGTCATAAGCCATCCGCGTTCCATGGCAGTATTTATATACCCTTCATCAACAAATCCGAACGCAAAATCAAGACCCGGTGACATGGGACCGTAACTGCGGCTTTGGCCGAAAATATTGCCTATCTCCGGCGCAAACAATGGTATGTTCATGGATCTGGTGTCGCGCCAACGTATAGACGCGTTGCGGGGACTCATAAGGAATCGTGACGCATATTGGGCTGCCTCGGTCCAGAAGTTTTTAGTCTCTTTCAGCACCTCGGTAACTGTGAACTTGATGTTCTGTTCGCCTCGTGTCAGCACCTCCACTTTGTTGGCGTCCACGACTTTTGTTTTAACGGCAAACGGTTTGTTTTCCGGCACGGTGCGTGCTGTAATCTTTACTTTCTTGGTGCGAAGATTGTGCTCAATCACGATGCTGCTGTCGGGCGACAGGGTGTATGTGCGCTCAAACTTCTTGGCTTTGGGTTTGTCGTCCGAGGATGATGTTCGGTTGTTTTTGTTGTTTCTATTGTTCCTGTTGTTTCGGTTGTTGCGCCGTTGTGAGGCAAATCTTTGGTTGACTTTTTTGAGATATGGTACCTTGTTGAACAGCCCTTCAAAATTGATTCTGCCGTCCACGTTCCATACCGCTTGATTGGCAATTGAGTTACCCATATTCTGACCATCAATCGTGGCTCCTCTGTCCCAACGGTATGTGGCGTTGTAGCTTGCATTGGCACTGAGGAAGTCAAGTGAGGGAATCTTGTTGAAGGGTGCGCGGTAGTTTGCCACAAAAGTTTGGTTGTAGGCCCACGGGGTGCCCATATGTAAGATTGAGCGCCATACCGAGTCGCGCCATTCGCGGTATTCGTCCGGAAATAGCTTGCGGTTCACGGCTCCTACGGGTTCGTCAATGCGCGCGGAGGTATTGGAGTTGAATGTGAAGCTCAGCGACTTGGTGAGATTCCATGTCAGTGCCAGTTGTCGGTCCCACAGGAAATTCTTGCTGACCTGTACCGGAAGTTGGAAATTCACATCCGTTTCCGAACGTGTTTGCAGCTCATGATAGAACCTTGACATAGTTGTCAGGAATGATATGGTGTTGGGCAGGGGATTTATCTCCCATTCCTTGAGGAAACGGCCGTTCTTTCCCTTACTTTTCAACTTGCCAAACGGTTTTATCGGTTTGAGGTAAGGAGAGTAGGAATATTGGAAAGATCCACGATAGTCATTGGTATTCTCATACTCGGTGGTGGGGTCGGATTTGGCCTGTTTATTGAACGAAAAATTAAATACAAAGTTGGCCGGATCCCAAGGCATAGGATTCTTGCTCTTGACATCAAAAGTGAATCCTGACAGGCTGAAGCTCTGTACGGTATTGCGCTCCACTGCATATGCCTTTATTGAATCCTCGGCTTCTTTGCTGCCGGCATCATCCAATGCATCTTTGAGCAATACATCTTGGTCCAACGGGTTGTATTTGGGCGAGGTTGTTTCCTTGGTCAAGGAGTAATAAACAGGAGCTTTGAGCTTCACTTTTTCCGGAAGGAAACGGCCCACATCACCTTGAACGGCAAATGTATAGCGGTGATAGTCGTCCATTCTTCTCTCGTTCAGGCTTTGGTCAACAGAACCGAATCCTGCGGTTTCAATATGGGCACCGAAGTTCAATTGTGCTATATCGCTGAGTGACAGGTTGGCAGATCCGTCAAGAGCCCAACCGCCGGAATTTTCAAAGTCGGTTACTTTAAGTTCATTCACCCACACTGTTCCGTCTTTTACGGTTGATGAGTTGTTGCGTACTCCCACAAGCATTACGCGTATATCGCTCAATGATGGATTACCCATCACCGAAATACGGTTGTTTTCGTTGTTCGGGTCGCGTCCAGAATAAAGTATGCCAAATCCCACGCCGTCCTGCATGGCGCGTTTTGCACGGTTGCGTTCCTTTTTAATCTCTACAAATTGTTGAAGCTCTATATCCATGAAATTGCTTTCCGGCCATACGGTGTAGCGGTCGGAAGGGGTGTCGCTGTAATGTCCGTGAGGTGTGAGACGCAAGGGCACTTCATATTCATAAAAGTTATTTTTGACATCAGTGCCGATACGGATAAATACTGAAAGTTCACCCGAATGAAGATTGGTGACATCATCTATCAGACTTTCGGCGTGGGTCCACATCTGCAGGCGCCGGTAATTGCGGAGGTCTTGCTGGGTGTTGCGGTACACGGCACGTCCGTCACCGGGTTGCAGGCCGGTAACCTTGAGCGAAAGGCTCTGCTCATTGAGCTGTACCACTTGCGCCTGTCCGGGATCGGATATGCGGCTTACTCCCGGAGGCAATACGTAGTTCACAGGTGTGCGTCCCGAGTTCTCCTCGATATTCACCACCGATATGTCAAGTTTTCCTTCAGCAGGCGCATCACCACGCTTGTTGAGGTTGAAATCATAAGGACGCCATTCGCCGCGCACCAGCTCCATTGTGGCAAAACGAAGGTGCGTGGGCATCTTGAAGCCTGTCATGAATATGCGCGCAAATCTTATGGTGGAGAAATCATTGATGCCTCCCACAGCTTTTTCGTATTCGTGCAAAGGTATCTTGAACTGATACCATTCTACCTCCAGTTCGCCTCCGTCACGGGTGCTTACCACTGATACTTGTTTGTCGGTGATATAGTTCTTGCCCACTACGAGGTCTTCCGGTCGTATTGAAACCTTGTACTGGAAGTAACGCTCATATTCATTTAGGGTGTTGTCCTGATTTATATCTTCCACATCGGGGAGTGAGCGTGATGACTGATACAGCGGGTCACTTGCATCTTCGGGCGAAAGCGAGTTGCCTTCCACTCCATTGTAGCGTTTGTAACGCTCAAGAATGCTCAGACGCTGGTCGTCATAATCATAACCGCGATAAAAATGATAGTTGTCGCCGGCAGGGTCATTCAGAGGCGAGAATGCATCCTGCTGCATCTTTTCAATTGTGGCCGCCGGTAAACGCAAACGCAGGTCGTTGAGATACTGCTGGTATGAGTCAAAACCGAACTCATCATCATTGCGAAGACCGTCAAGACCTACATCCTGAACAGGACGCGATGAGTTGTTGTTGTCAAAAGCATACGTGAGTGAATTCTGTGAGCTTACACGGCCCCAGACGGTGGATTGCATGTACTGGTCGTTTCCGTCAAATGGCACGCCGTTCTCATAACTTTTCAGTCCGTCTTTCAATATATCTTCCGAAACTTCTCCGAAGTTGAAATATAGATCGCCGCCTTCAAGGTTGTGATTTTCCGGGTCAAGGAACGGATTGAGCATCCAGAACTGCACATATTCTATGTTGCTCTGTTCAAAGTTGGTGTTGTCAAGGCGTCGCATTATGCCTCCCCAACGCTTTTCGGGAAACAGTAAATTACCGTTTTCGTCAATATTTGTGGCATCAAGGTTGTAGGGACCGCGTTCCGATGGATAAAACGAAAGGTTGAGCGTCTGAATCGTGGACGATTCGCCGTATGTAAGCTCTCTGTCCGGGAATATTTCTCTGGATGTGATTTCACGCACATAAGGATTGCTCTGTTGCTTGAAATCACTTTTTATGTAGCCCGGCGCCATGGATGAGTTCCTGTCAGTGAACATCGGGTCTATAAAATACCAGTTTAGTAGTGCGCGGTTCTTGCCGTAATCCACATTGTTGCTGAGTGTCCCTTCAGGGAACAATGCGTCTGAGCCACTTTCAGCAGGTGTGGATGCAAGGAACCATGAGTAAGGCGACCGCAGGTCAATACCTGTTTGAGCCGATTCAAAGTCATCGATATATGAACTGCCCTGTGCTGACCCCGGTTTTTGGTTGTGAGGTACAAGCTGTGCGAACTCTCCGCGAAGCGTGAGGCGTGAGGGTTGCGTGGCATTAACCGTGGGTATCTTGTTGAGCAGGTTTGTAAGCCACATGAATTCTGTGGCATAGCTGAAGTTGAATCCCCATATGGTGTTGTTTACCACCTCATCGCCGATATTGACCTTTTCTGTAAGGGCCTTTTCGCCAAAATGCATGATTGTAGCCCCGATGTTGAAATTCTTGTTGAACTGATAGTTCAAATCAAGGCCAAGCAGTGTCTTGCGTTGGGTGGAAAACATTGACTGGTTTTCAAGGGTCACGCTTATATTTTGGCCGGAGTCAATAATGCTTTGATTGGTGATGGTGATAATACCCATGGCATAATCCACGGTATAGTCACTGTTTTCGGTCAGTACCACACCGCCTGCTGTCACCACTACGGAACCTCTTGGCACATTCATTGCATTGAGGCGTATCTGGGATCCGGCTGATGCTTGGTATTCACCCTCAAGCACAAACTTGTTTTTATCGGCAAACTGTCGCGCAACAGTCAGGGTAGAGTCGTAAAGTTCTTGATAAACATATTGTTTCGCTATCTCAGGATTGCCAATCTTTTCGGCCAAATGTTTGCCGAACGGTTCCGCTACCGGGAAAATAATTTTGCCTGACGATGCAAGTACGGTATATCCCTCAAGAAAATCAAAATATCCGTCGGAATTGGTGTCTTGATTTGAGTCAAGACGGTCAAGATTCATTACCTGCAGCAATGACAGTTTGGTCAGCCCAGGTATAGGAAGATAATTTATTTCTGTTCCCGTGGTATCAGATAAATACTTGACCTGTAATTTGAATTTGTTTGATGAAAGTTGGTATGCTCCAAGAGAATACACATTTTTCATCATGAGGTCCCATATTGGTAGTGATGGTGCAACAGTGGTGCTTTTAAGCATTTTCACATACAGGGCCTGAGTTGTGCTTGTGATGTCGCTTGAAAATTCGCCTACCTGATAAACCTGACCGTTATATGTGTATTCGTATGCCACACCTACCACATCATCGCTGCCAAGTTGCGTCTTGAACGAGATGTAGCCCAATGTGTTGTTTATGGAGTATTCGCTTTCGGTCAACAGGCGGGCACTTTCCACCTTTTCGTAATCGCGTCCGCCTTGAATGCCGTAAGCTGACAATGGCGCGAGTGCCTGTGTCACTGTGTTGATGTTTCTTGCATCAGGATACTCTTCTTTGAGCACCGATAGCATATTGTTGGAGTTGTTGCTCGGATTTGGAAGCGCAGTGTTGGGTATCCAGTATTGGGATGAGAGATTCTGGTTCTCACCCATATCCATGAATGCCACGATGTTACGGCTTTGATTGAAATTGCTGTTCTTGTTGGTTACCCATATTTCAATACGCGTAATCTGGACTCCCGATGCTACAAAAGGCAGTTTGGATGCGAACTGGTCATAATTGTTGCGGAAAAAATGGGCCAAAAAGAAATGTCGGTTTTGGTCGTAATTGTCTGCTGTGATGCGGAAAGGCGTGGTCTGTACGCCGCCTTTGGTGCTCACGGAGCGTGATTCGGAATTCTGCTGCGATACGAGGGCCGTGGCCGTAAGTTTTCCGAACTGCAATTGTGTCTTGATACCGAATAAAGCTGTGCTGCCTCGTATCAGCGATGAGCCTGTGGTCATGCTCACGTTACCGGCCTCAATGTTTTTTACTATATCATCCTCTTGGCCCTCGTATTTCAGAGCTATGTTTTTTGAGTCAAAATCAAAGGTCGCGTCAGTGTTGTAGCTCATATCAAAATTGAGCCTGTCGCCAACCGAAGCCTTGATTGTGGCTTGAATTTTTTGGTCAAAGTCAAAGAAAGTTTTGCGCCGGGCATCAAGCGGCAATGCCGGATTGTCGGTCTTATTGGATTTGATACCCATGTCAAGCTGCACCGAGCCTTGCGTTTTAAGGCTTACGCCACCCGGTCCGAATATTTTTTCAAGCGGCCCGATGTTGAAGTTCATATCAAGAATATTAAACTTCTTTTTTCCGTCCTTTTTTACCAGCGTTTCACTATTGCGCTCGCGGTAATATTTCAGCATGGATTCGCGCAATTGCCAGTCGTTGTATTGCTTTTCCGAGAGCATGAATGGGGTGGCTATATCCTGATCGCCAAGCTTGGTGCGGATTACATAGCATCCGGTTTCGGGGTCAAATTCTGCGGTAGTGCGAATGTTGGACGGCGATTTCAGGTCAGCTGAAAATTGTTGACCCATAAGCTCTTCATAGCTCTGGGGCACAGTCTGCTGTACAGGAAAGGGCAGCATGACAGAGTCCAGTGGCGATAATGGGGCGGGTGCGGGCGGAGCGGGGGCTGCCGGTGGAGTGAGTTCACTCTTGTAGTATTGGGCAACTACGGGCACACCGAAAAGGGCAAACAACAGAAATGCTGCCAACGCCGGCATGATGCCGCGCGGCAGTTTTCGTAATAATGTGCTATATGATAGTTTGCTCGGTGTCACTTTGCAGGTATCATGCCTACAGGGTTATTACATCATGGCAAGGGCTTGCTTTATGGCAGCCTCTACCTTGACAGCGGGGTTGGCATCGAATATCTTTTTAAGCACTTTTTGGGTTTGTGGGCGCGGAAATCCGAGCATCACAAGTGCGGAAAGAGCTTCGTCGTAAACCTCCGAACTTATAGTAGGCTGTAAAATTAACGCATCGCCCATCGGTTTTATTTTATCTTTGAGGTCCACAATTATGCGTTGAGCCGTTTTTGCGCCTATTCCTTTCACGTTTTTGAGCCGGGCATGGTCTCCGTTTATTATTATGGACTCAAGCTCCGAAGGCTGAAATGATGATAAAATCATTCGTGCGGTGTTGGCTCCTACGCCCGACACGCCTATAAGCGAGCGGAAAAGTGAGCGTTCCTGCTCGGTTGCAAATCCATATAATGTATGCGCATCCTCTCTAATCACCTCATGTGCCAGCAGTTTGGCTTCTTTAGCCCCTTCGATTGCGCTGAATGTTGTCAGGGATATGTTGAGTAAATATCCCAGTCCGGTACAATCTATTACGGCTGTTGCCGGAGTAAGCTCAACAAGCTGGCCTTTTATATATTCAATCATAATTCGTAATATTTACATTACAAAGATACTAAATTACCTCTTTTCCTCATAATTTATTGCCTCACGCCTCAATTATAGAGATAGCAAGTTTGTTATTTGTTTGCTTTGTAAGGCATTGCAGGAGTGCACATCCCGTTTTTGCTGTAAGTTTTTACCATGTTTGATGATTTTTGTACCTTTGCAGATGCAGTCAGAAGAATCTGTTTTATATGGAGATAGTTTACGAAGACAATCATATCATAGTGGTCAATAAGGCCCCCGGTGAAATAGTTCAGGGTGACAAGACAGGTGATGAGCCTCTTGTGGAGATAGTGCGCCGTTATATCAAAGAGAAATATAACAAACCCGGCAACGTGTTTTGCGGTGTGGTACACAGACTTGACCGACCGGTAGGCGGCCTTGTGGTTTTTGCCAAAACATCCAAGGCATTGGCGCGTCTTAATGAAATGTTTCGTCTCGGACAGGTTCACAAGACTTATCGATGCATAACACGTAATCAGCCGCCTAAAATCTCTGACCGTTTGGTGCATTATATCACCACTGTGGAACGGAATAATAAAAGTTATGCGTCATCCCAGCCAAAAAAAGATGCCAAGCAAGCTGCTTTAAGCTACAGGCTCATTGGCAAAAGCGACAGGTATTTTCTTCTGGAGGTCAATCTTGAGACTGGTCGCAAGCACCAAATCAGGGTGCAGCTTGCTGCCATAGGATGCCCGATTCGCGGTGACTTGAAATACGGTGACAAACGCTCCAATCCTGATGGCTCAATTTCTCTATACGCTCATCGGATCAGTTTCATCCATCCCGTGTCAAAGCAGCTCATTGATCTTACTGCTTCCGCGCCGTCAGCAGACAAGCTATGGCATGCATTCACCCCTGTAGAGGAGCTACAAGGCGAGTAATCCAGTTGTAATATAATGTGGCAGCGTGTTCGCTCCACTGGTTTTCGGGCAGTAACTCAGGGTTGTTGTCGGGATAATAATGGTCAGGAATATGGGGATTGATGCCTTTTCGGAGGTCGCGCACATATTCGTTGTGAAGTGTCAGCGCGTTGTATTCCGGATGACCAAACATCATTATGTCGTTGCTGTCGCGTTCGGCCACCAGATATGCGCCGGCTTCCGGGCTGTATGCAAGTATTTCAAGATTTGGTTGAGCCAGTATCTCTGCTGTTGACACCACCACATGGCGGCTGTGCGGCACACGTATAACACCGTGCATATCATGCATCAGCGGATGCTCTTGATGCAGAATCATGTGATTGAACACGCCGCTTAGTTTGCTGTTTATCGGATGCTTGTTTATGCCGTATCTGTGATACAAGGTGGCAAATGCGCCCCAACATACCCATAAGGTACTTTTCACACATGTTTTGCTCCACTCCATCAGCTCGCATATCTGGTTCCAGTAGGTCACATCTTCATATTCCACGAAATCCAATGGCGCTCCGGTCACTATCATGCCGTCCCATTTTGAGTTCCGTGCCTCATCAAGCGTGTGGTAAAATTTTTTGATATGTTCTGCCGGAGTATTCTTTGACACATGTCCTGACGGCATGGCAAAAGTTATGTCAAGGCTTAATGGTGATGCCGAGAGCATGCGCAGTATGTCAGCTTCTGTTTCGGCCTTTTTGGGCATCAGATTTACAACCAGTATTTTCAGGGCATCAGGTGACGGCCGATTGCCTGAAATATTTTTGAATCCCTCATTGGCAAGTAACTCTATGGCGGGTAGCCCGTGTGGCACTGATATGGTCATGTTGTTTCGTTTTATGGTGCAAAGTTACACTTTTTCACATTCATAGAATAAAATTGATTTAAAATGTCGGGAGCAGTATTAAAGGTGATTAAAAACAAGAATTTTTCGCAATTAATAAGCACATTGTTGGTTTTAAATGTAATACATTTGTCAACAGTTAAAATTTAACAACTATCATCTTAATTATTAACATTGCATTATGAAGTTATTTGGAAATTTAGCCTTTGCCGCAGTCACAGCGTTGGCCGTTACCGCTTGCGCCAAGGCCGATAACAATGTCGCAGTTCCCACACTCAAGGGGATACCCAATAGCGAAGCTTTGGATGCTTTTACTACTGTAGCTGAAAGTTCGGTCAATTCTGTGGTAAGCATTAAGAGTTTTGCCACTGTGCGCCAACGTAACGGATACTACGGTCAAAGCGATGAGTTTTTCTCTGATCCATTCTTTGATTTCTTTTTTGGTTCTCCGCAGCGCCGCGCACCTCAGCGTCAGCAGCCCAAGATTGATCCTGATGATGAGTCGCAGCAACGCCAGCTGGGTCTCGGATCCGGAGTGATTATATCCGAGGACGGTTATATCGTCACAAACAATCATGTGATTGATGGCGCGGAACGCCTTGAGGTCACACTCAACGATAACCGTTCTTTCAACGCCACTGTCATCGGTTCCGATCCTTCCACCGACCTTGCGCTTATTAAAATAGATGCCGATAATTTACCCGTGCTGCCCATGGGCAACAGTGACGAGCTTCGTCTTGGACAATGGGTGCTTGCCGTAGGCAATCCTTTCGGCCTTAACTCTACCGTCACTGCCGGTATCGTAAGTGCCAAAGCTCGTTCCTTGTCGGCTGCAACTCATGGCCGTCCCATGGGTATAGAATCGTATATCCAAACCGATGCTGCCGTTAACCCCGGTAACTCGGGCGGTGCGCTTGTGAACCTTGCCGGTGAGCTGGTGGGCATTAACACCGCCATATATTCTCAGACCGGAAACTATGCAGGCTATTCATTTGCTATTCCTACATCTATTGTCAAAAAAATTGTAGCTGACATAAAACAATATGGCACGGTACAGCGTGCGGTGCTTGGTGTTGAGTTTACTGAACTTACTCCCAAGCTCGCCAAGGAAAAGAACATCACTGCTGTAAATTCCGGCCTTTATGTTGCCGGTATAGTGGAGCGCAGTGCTGCTATGGAAGCTGGTTTGAAAGAGGGTGATGTCATAGTCGCTATTGACGGTCATTCCACCGAGTCAAGTGCGCAGCTTCAGGAACAGATTAGCCGTTACCGTCCCGGCGATGCCATTACTGTCACATATATACGCGACAACAAGCGTCACACTGTGAATGCCACACTCTATAATACTCAGGGAAGCACAAAGATGACCAAGGCAAGCGATGTGTCGGTTCTCGGTTGCAAATTCCGGGAGATTGACGAAGACACTATGCGTTCTCTTCGTATCTCTACCGGTATAGCTGTTACCGATATTGAGGATGGCAAAGCTAAAGAGGCCGGTATCAAAGATGGATTTATAATCCTTACCATCAACAATCAGCGCATAACTTCGCCTGAGGATATTAAAAAAATCTACAATTCGGTTATAAAGAGCAATGACCCCGACAAGGTTATGTTCATAATCGGTATTTATCCTACCGGGCGTAAAGCTTATTATGTTATAGATCTTGCCGACTGATTTTCTGAAAGTTAAATATTAGTACAATATACGCTTCAAAACTGAATAATCAGCCATTTGGCCTCGTGCCGAATGGCTGTGTTTTTTTGACATTCCGGTTGTAGATGGTCGCGAATGGCTTGTATGTTGGCGTATTTGTCTATCAGTTGACAAAATAAATAATCAGGTTTTATGTATTCGGAATAATTTCATTACTTTTGCTAATGGGTTGAACCGATTGTTGATTCTTCAAAATTTTGCTGTGATTTTGCACGAAAACATCAAACCGTATTTCATTATGACGCTTGTATGCGTCATAATGATAGCCTCACTTTCCGGATGTGGCTCTCATCGCACTGTTTCTAAGTCCACACCTTCCCACACTGCTACGGTGCCTAAGCATGTGCCTGTTACCAACAGTATGGCTCAACCCACGCAGAAACTTCTTGGCGAAATTGACGGTTGGCTTGGTGTGCCTTATAAATATGCAGGCGTGGATAAAAAAGGCGTTGACTGCTCGGCTCTGATAATGAATGTATATAATTCGGCATTGGGCATCAAGTTACCCCGTAATTCCGCCAAGCAGCAGGAATATTGCAGCAAAGTATCCAAGTCCGATCTTACTCCCGGTGACCTTGTGTTTTTTTCCAATTCGTCCGGAAGAGTCAATCACGTTGGTATGTATGTCGGTTCAGGCAACATAGTCCATGCATCGTCATCGCGAGGTGTAATTATAAGCTCTCTTTCCGAAAATTACTATGTGAAGAATTTCCATTCTGCCGGCCGCGTGAACCAGTATTTTGCCATGTTGAGAAAAGCCGCCGTTCCTTCCAACAGTTCACCCTCTCAACTGGATCCGGTTAATCCTGCAGAGCCATTGCAGGCATCTGCGTCACAACAGCCTAAGCGGGTCAAAGCCCCGGTGCCTGTGGCCACAGTCTCATTGTCGGAGTTACAGTCGGTGCACTTCTCGTCCAAGACTCCTGCACCCGCCACACCTGTTTCTGTAGATGAGGCACGGCGCAAGGTTCTTGATGAGGTTGTGGAGCAGAAAGTTGACAGCATTCTGACATCTTTTTTTGAATAATGGATATGGGCGAATCTGACAGCATGGCTCTTAATCGCGTTGAGCGGTTGCTTGGCACAGAAGTGCTGGATAAAATAGAAAGAGTCAATGTGATAATTTTTGGCATTGGTGGAGTCGGTTCTTGGACCGCTGAGGCGTTGGTGCGTTCCGGTGTCAAAAATCTCACCATTGTTGATGCTGACAAAGTGGCTGCATCCAATATCAATCGTCAGCTGATGGCTCTCCATTCCACTATCGGCATGTCTAAGGTTGAGGTTCTGAAAAAGCGGTTGCTTGATATTGCCCCCGATGCACATGTCACAGCTGTTGCCCGGCTGTATAATGCTGAAATCGCCGGGGAATTTTGTCTGTCGCAATATGATTATGTGATTGATGCTATTGATTCTTTGAGCGACAAGGCATCACTTATACTTAATGCCACTGCCGCGCATACCCGGTTGTTCTCATCAATGGGGGCTGCATTGAAACTTGACCCCACAAAAATTGAGGTTGCAGAATTTTGGAAAGTACAAGGGTGCCCCTTGGCTGCCGCTTTGAGAAATAAATTCAAACGCAGCGGACAGTTCCCGAGCCGAAAATTCAAGTGTGTGTTCTCCCCGGAGTTATTGAAAAATGCTGTCAATGCACCTGACGACAGTTCCGGAGCTATGAGTTTCAATAAAGTGCGCATAAACGGTGCCTTGTGTCATATAACAGGCACATTCGGATTTATCCTGGCAGCACTCGTTATTGAGGATATTTACAAAAGTTGAGAGTCAGCTACAGCTGTTGTGTCGGTTTCTGACACTACTGTAGTGTCCTTGGGTGCCGGTGCATCATACACTTGTCCCGATGCTTCATCATACCCCGCGAGCTTGGTGCGGAAATCCTGTGAAATATCGCGCAGATTTATATCTTCATTGGCTGCACGGCTCACAGCAGCACGGAATTCATCGCCATAATTGCTTATCAGTATGTCATATACATCCACAAATTTTCGCATAGTCACTGCCTTGGTTTTGGCGGAAGAGCTGTTGCGATAAATTTCCACATACCCGTTAAGCAGGTTTACAGCTTGCTGTGGGGAGAGGTCATCGGCATTGAGTGCAAGGCTGTCAAGAACGGAAACCGGGGCGTTATGCAATGAAAAATCTTCGGTCGCAATCACCTCAGTTGCAGATGATTCATTGTTGTCGGATTTTGATGAACAGCTGCAAAAAAGGCATGTCGTTGCAGCGAATATTGTCAGAGTATAAAATAATCGGGTCATAGATGTATGAATCTTGTCGGGTGCAAATATAGCAAAAATTTATGCACAGGTGGTTGCAAATATCTCAAAAACTCGTTACCTTTGCACCCACATAAAGGCTATATGCCATTCGGGGCGTAGCGCAGTCCGGTAGCGCACCTGGTTTGGGACCAGGTGGTCGCAGGTTCGAATCCTGTCACCCCGACATTAGATAACTCGTCAAATATAAGTGATTTAAAGCTTGTTTTTGACGAGTTTCTTTATGCATGTTATTCCTAAAAATGGATCAGTAGCAAAAGGGATCAATAGTAAAAGACGGTTGAAGTATTAAAAATTATCCGAGTTAAAAGGACACAAGCCGAAATTTCGCTAACTTTGTACTATCTTATGGCACAGTTCAACTCATATCTCGACTTTTTGAACCTCTCGGCAGCCACTGACTATTGCCGGGAGAAAGGTCAACTATGTCAATATAAGAAAGGAGAGCGTTTCGTGCAACAAGGCTCAATAGCCCGTTATGCCGCTCTTGTGGTATCGGGATATTTCAAAGTTGTAACTCTTAATGATTCCGGAGATGAGACAGTGGTAAATTTTGCATTTCCGGGTCAGTTCATTACTGATTTTCATTCATCCATACATGGAAATCCTTCGCAGACATCTATAATCGCCGGTTCAGATTGCGAGATACTTAGGGTACCCCTAAGGGCTTTCAAGGAATTTCTTTCTCCTTCTCTGGTTGACGAATACAGGGCGCTGTTCAATATGGTGTTCATGCGTTTGCTTAACCTACACCGCAAGTCACCTCGTCAGCGTTATGTGGAATTGTGCGAACAATATCCTCAGATTGTCGATACAGTCACGCTGAAAGATTTGGCTTCATTTCTGCTAATCACGCCAAATCATCTCAGCCGCATCAGACGGGAGCTGTCAAAATAATCGGAATAAAATTGCGGTTTTAATCTTATATAAGGATCGGTCTATACATTTGTTACGACCGAATTCATTTTTTATGCCGAACTTTGCGAAAAATGTAATTCATTACGATTATGAAGAAAATTATTATAGCCTCACTCCTCGCAGTAAATTCGTGCGTTGCTTTAGCACAGGACATGAGCACACGCGACAGCTTAGTCATCGAACCAAAGTTTCCTCTAACGGAACTGGATACCAAATCGGGTGTTTTCTGTTACTATAACGATGAATGGTTTGCTATTCCTGCCAGTACCAATGTTGAGCAGGACTCCATTCAAGCGGCGCAGGTCAAAAACGATCAATACGGCAATCGCGCCGTGTTTTTCACCGTATCGCCGACATATCTCGCCCATCTGAAAGCTGAGGCAAGCAAAGTCTTTATCAATTTGGATCCTCGCTGTGAGTTTCCGGGCGGTGACGGTAAACTAAAAGAATGGATTCAGGATAATCTGCGCATACCCAAAGGGTATAAGGGTCGTGAAAGGGTCGTTGTTAACTTTAAGGTACACCCCGACGGCTCCATATCTTCGCCCCGCATAATTCGTCCGAGCAAAAATAAAGCTGCCAACGAAGAGGCTCTTCGTCTTGTAAACGCTTTGCCCAAATTCAGAGTAATGTATTGCGCTCCCTATCAGACTAATAAGGACTTCAGCTATTATATGCCTATCGTCTTCACCGAGCCGGGGCTGATATTTATACGTGGCAACGAACCGGCTTCAACAGAAGCAAATCCTCAAAAATAAAACTGAGTCTGCGATTTTGAAATAAAACAGCTCAATTCATATCAGACAACCTCGGCAGCGATGTCGGGGTTTCTTTGCGTTGCAAAGCGCCAAAGGCGATTATCTTTTGGTCGGTGCGACACCGTCGCCGGGCTATGCTTGTATATATGACTCAAAATAAACTCTTCCATCAATAGAAAATCGCTAAAATCACATAGCATACAAATAAAAATCATTTCTGATCCCAATTTGTTTCTTGATTCAAAGAAATTTTAGTTTAGTCCGCTAATATACAGTTTACTGTTTTATAGATTTAGCCTACCTCTCCCATGTTTTAATAACTTGCTTTTTGCATAGATTCCTAAAAAACAAGAGACAATGAATTAGTGCGATTCTTGTTATGCCCATTTTGTTCTTGTTTTGGCAATTAATTTTACAATTGGTATAATACTCCTTCTTGATATGATGAGATAAATTCTATACCTTTGCACACATTTATTAAGCTTTTGGGTGTGCCCTTGAATTTTTATCGTTATGATCATCACATTTCTTGTAATTTTTATTATCGGTTACCTTGCCATCGCACTTGAGCACCCTTTGAAAATTGATAAAACGGCTTCTGCATTGTTGCTTGGCATGGTACTGTGGGTTATCTATGCGCTGAGTTGTGACTCTATTGTCCCTCAGGTAGCTGGTGCAAAATTTCAGGCGTATCTTGCCGACAATTCTTCTTTAGCAGGGAAAAGTTTGCATGAGCAAGCTCTGCAATATGTTCTTAATGTTGACATAGTGGAGCATCTCGGGGATATATGTCAAACCCTTTTGTTCCTGATAGGAGCAATGACTATTGTGGAACTTATCGATGTGCACGGAGGATTCAGGGTCATAACAGACAAAATAACAACACGACGCAAGCGTCATCTTTTATGGATTCTGGCATTTACCACTTTTTTCATGTCGGCGATACTTGACAATCTTACCACCACGATTGTAATGCTGATGCTGCTGCGCAAATTATTGCAGACTAAAACCGAAAGATGGATGTATGCAGCTTGTATCGTGATTGCGGCAAATAGCGGTGGCGCGTGGTCGCCTATTGGAGACATTACCACCATAATGCTTTGGGTTAATGGCAATGTCACTGCGGGGGCGCTCATAGAATATACATTGTTGCCGAGTTTGGTATCAATGATTTTGCCGGTATGGATAGTTTCAAAGCGTTTGCATGGTGAATTGCGGCCTATATCCATTACCGTAAAGGAAGACCTCGGCTTTACCACAAGGGAGCGTAACACAATGTTTTATTTGGGCGTAGGTGGATTGATATTCGTTCCGGTATTCAAGTCCATAACTCATCTGCCGCCGTTTGTGGGCATTTTGTTTGTGCTTGGTGTGCTTTGGGTGTTTACCGAGATATTCTATAACACCAAGATGCTTGAAAAAGCCAAGGAACATCGCATACCCAAAGTGATAGCACGTGTTGACATGCCTTCTATTCTGTTTTTTCTGGGCATACTGATGGCTGTGGCCGTGCTTCAGAGCACAGGCATTTTGAGTTGGATGGCAGGAGCTCTTGACGAGCATGTACACAATATATATATTACCGATACGCTTCTCGGTGTAATGTCGTCAATAGTTGACAATGTGCCACTTGTGGCCGCCGCAATGGGCATGTATCCTGTGGCCGATCCCGGAGCTGTGGGATATGCAGCCGATTTTGTGGTCAACGGCACATTCTGGGAACTGTTGAGTTATTGTGCCGGCGTAGGTGGCAGCATCCTCATTATCGGTTCTGCCGCAGGTGTTATAGCCATGGGTATTGAAAAAATAAGTTTCGGCTGGTATCTCCGCAATTTCTCCGCACTCGCTTTCCTTGGCTTTATTGCCGGTGTAGGGGTGTATATGCTTGAAAAATGGATTTTTTAGGAATCAAGGGATATTTGCGATAATCTGTGCTCAAGCTCCGTGGTGTTCAGTCTGGTAGTGAGTGCCCCGTGATGTGCTACAGATATGTTGCCGGTTTCTTCCGACACTACTATCGCAAATGCATCTGTGGCCTGAGATATGCCTAAGGCCGAGCGGTGGCGCAATCCAAGTGAGCGTGGCACATTACGGTCATGACTTACGGGGAGGATGCATCCTGCCGATTTTATGCGTCCATTGGCTATGATAATTGCACCGTCATGGAGCGGCGAATTTTTGAAAAATATATTTTCAATCAGTCGGGCATTGATGAGCGCATCAATCATGTCACCTGATTTCTCGTAGTTCTCCAGCGATATTTGTTGCTCTATAACTATCAGTGCGCCCGTTTTGGTTTTGGACATATTCATGCATGCATACACTATTGGCATTACTGCCTGACGTATGCTTTCCGAATCTGTAGGCTTGGAGTGGTGAAACAGTTTGCTTAGAAACCGCCATCGCTTATGGTCACCCAGCTCCACGAGAAACCTCTTTATTTGGTCCTGAAACAGTACCACAATAATCAGCAGTCCTATGCTCATGAACTTGTCAAGGATAGTTCCTATAAGTTTCATCTCCATGAGCTGGGATGCAATTACCCATACCACTATAAATGCGAGTACGCCAAAAAATATGTTGAGAGTACCGCTTTCTTTCATTATTCGGTACAGGTAGAAAAGCAGTAGTGCCGCAATCGCAATGTCTAATATGTCTTTTATGCCGAATGAATCCATGTCATGAAATAATGTCGGGATAGGTGTTTTGCACTATTGTCAAAGCTTGTTTGGCTTCAGCCACATCATGTACGCGAAGTATCGATGCACCGTTGAGTAATGCTATTGTGTTCAGCGCCGTGGTGCCGTTAAGAGCATCTGCCGGCGTGATGTTGAGTGTGCGCCATATCATTGATTTGCGCGATACGCCCACAAGTATGGGCGCATTGAATGCTGTGCCTATTGCACCGATGTTTCGCATTAGTTCGTAGTTCTGTTCGGTGGATTTGCTGAATCCGAATCCGGGATCCACTATCACATCGTCAACGCCCATTAATCTCAGGCGGCTAATCTTGCCGCTCAGCTCTCCTATGACACCCGCTGTCACATCATTGCCGTGGTCTGAGTAATCACATAATTGCTGCATAGTGCCGGGGGTTCCGCGCATATGCATCAGTATGTAGGGACATTGCAAATCAGCAACAGTTGCAAACATATCCGCATCAAGATCACCGCCCGAAATATCGTTGATGATGTCGGCATGCATGTTGGTAATGGCCTCACGCGCCACAGATGCCCTGAATGTATCTATTGATACCGGGATGGCATTTCCTGCTACCTCTCTCAACGCTTTAAGTCCGGTTGCCAGTCGTTCACATTCCTCCTCAGGTGTCACATCTCCGGCTCCGGGTCGTGAAGAGTATGCTCCTACATCCAGCATGTCTGCGCCGTCATGCATCATTTGTTCCACGCGTCTTTTTATGTCGTCACAGGTCATAGTCCGTGATTCGGCGTAAAATGAATCAGGCGTGACATTGACTATACCCATTATTTGTGGACGGCTGATTTCTAATAGCTGTCCACAAATATTGATGGAGAATGGCTGGAATGGTGTCACAATGCTTTATTGTATGTTTTTGCGAAGTTACACACAATTGCCGCAAAAAGCAAATTACTAAGTGGAATTTACAGAAACGTGTAGAGAAGTACCAAGAGTATGAGCACCGGTGCGACAAATCTTATTATGAACAGAACCAACGGACACATCCAGCTTTTTTCAGCACCATTATTCGTCAGTTGCTTGCGCAGAATATCCTTCGGAGCGAACCATCCCATGTAAATGCACATGGCTATTGAGCCTATTGGCAGCAAAATATTGGTAGCTACCGTGTCAAGAAAATCAAAAATAGTAAGACCGCATATTGTTGCATTGCTCCATGGCCCTTGCGAAAGGGAGCAGATAGTGCTGAATAACAATAAGGGCAGTAATACTATAAGACAAGCTTTTGCACGCTTCATGTTAAACCTGTGCTGCATGAACGATACCGACACCTCCGCAATAGCTATAGTGGAGGTGATGGCAGCCACACTGAGCAGCAGGAAGAAAAGTGTGGACCATAAGCGGGTCGCAGGCATATGGGCAAATACTTCCGGAAGTGTTACGAATACCAGTGTGGCTCCTTTCATTCCTTCTCCTTCCAGTCCAAAAGATGTTACGGCGGGGAAAATTATTAATCCCATCAACACGGCTACGAGCATGTCAAGCAGCGACACGGTGGTGGCTGTGCGTGCCAGCCGCGTGCTTTTAGGAAAATAAGCTCCATAGGTTATCAGAATTCCCATTCCAAGACTGAGTGAGAAGAAGGCCTGCCCCATGGCGTTGAGTACCACCGATGGATTGAGTTTGGAAAAATCCGGTTTCAGGAAAAATTCTATTCCCTGCATCGCATCAGGCAATGAAAATGCCACTCCGGTAAATATAAGCAGAATCACAAATAATAAAGGCATCAGCACATTTGACACTCGCTCTATGCCTTTCTGCACGCCTATTATTAGAATCCCAAGATTAAGCATTATCACACCAAATGTGCCCATGAGCGGTTCCCATGTGGATTGTGTAAGTGAAATCATCTTGTCCGTAAACGCGCTTCGTTCCGATACTGCACCGTCAATTTCGTATAACGAACCGGTTATGGAATCCCACAGGTATTCGAGTGTCCATCCTGCCACAACCATATAGAAACACAGTATCATGTAGCTTGCCAGAATGGCAAGCGCGCCTACAAACCACCACCCTTTGTGGGCATGGAGGTTTTTGAACGAACCTATTGCATCACTGCCCCCTGCTCGTCCGAGCGCAAATTCACTTACCATAACCGGAATTCCCAATATTATTACGCATGCCACATATATTATCAGAAATGCGGCACCGCCGTTTGCCTGCGCTTCGGCCGGAAATCTCCACACATTTCCCAGTCCGATAGCCGAACCTACTGTAGCGGCAATTAAACCTAACTTTGATGCAAATTCTGCCTTTTTTGCCATGATAATCTTAGAAATTGTGATAATTTGACGCAAAATTAGCAATAATTATCACAATATGAAAATTATCATCAGCGCAATCCGGTTTATTGTCTCAAATAGTTAGCCACAGCATCGGCGCATTTATCACCGTCCACTGCTGCTGAAACTATTCCGCCTGCATATCCCGCACCTTCTCCGCAAGGATATAATCCCGCTACATTGATATGGTTCAGTAGCTCATCGTGGCGCGGAATGCGCACCGGCGAGGATGTTCTTGTTTCATTGCCTATAAGCACCGCCTCATTGGTCAGAAATCCGCGATTTTTTTTGCCGAAATCCTCAAACCCTTTTTGAAGACGGTAAGCTATGCCGTGAGGAAGTAGTTTGTCTATTCGTGCGGCATGTATTCCGGGCGCGTAAGATGTGGGCGGCAAAGATGTGCTTGCCCGGTTTTGTACAAAGTCTTTCATCCTTTGTGCCGGAGCATTTTGAGAGCAGTTGGCATCTTCATAAAATTTCTTTTCAATCGATTGCTGAAAGCGTATCATTTTTAGTTCGTCGGTCCCGAACTCTTCTCCCACATCTTCCGGCAACACTTCCACTACCATACCCGAATTGGCCCATTTCGTGCCTCGGTTTGACGGCGACATGCCGTTGACCACCATCTCTCCCGGAGCACTGGCTGCCGGTATTATAAAACCTCCCGGACACATGCAGAACGAATAAACGCCTCTGTCGTCAACGCGGGTGAGCATTGTGTATTCAGCCGGTGGCAGATATTTGCCTCGTCCCTGCGGAGAATGGTAACGGATTTGGTCTATGAGCGACTGCGGGTGCTCAAGACGGACTCCAACGGCGATTCCTTTTGGTTCAAGCACTATTTTATGGTCATGAAGCATCTGGTAAATATCCCGTGCCGAATGGCCGGTGGCAAGAATGACTGGGCCGTAGATACTGGTGCCGTCGGCCGTGACAACGCCTGTCACCTTATCTTTCTCAGGCGACATCAGCAGTCCTGTCACTTTGGTCTGGAATCTCACTTCCCCGCCACATCGTTCTATGGTGCGACGAATTGATTTTATGACCTCAGGCAGCTTGTCAGTGCCAATGTGCGGATGGGCGTCAATGAGCACATCTTCCTTGGCCCCATGCTGATGAAATATTTGGAGAATTTTGTCTATTGAGCCTCGTTTTTTGCTGCGGGTGTACAGCTTGCCGTCGGAGTATGCGCCTGCACCGCCTTCTCCGAAACAATAGTTGGAATCGGGATCAACTGTACCGTTCCTTGCTATCTGTGCCATATCCTTGCGTCGTGAGTCAACATCTTTTCCCCGTTCAAGCAGGATAGGTTTTATGCCAAGCTCAATAAGTCTCAGTGATGCAAACAGTCCTGCCGGACCTGCACCCACCACTATGCAAGCCGGAGCATTGTCAGGAAGCGGTTTGTACTCCACATGTTTGGCTATTTCAAGTGGCTCTATTGTGTCAAGTGCCATATTCACTGTCAGGTTGACCATTACCCGGCGCTGACGGGCATCAATGGAGCGGCGCACTATTCGCACATCCTTGATTCTGTTGGCATCAATGCCAAGCTCATTGCTGATGTGGGCTACAAGCAGCATGGGCGTAGCGGCTGTTTTGGGATCAACCCTCAGGTTTAGTGTCTGTATCATTGGTTGACTGCAGATTTTCTCTTTTGTTTATTTGAAAAATATATCAGGGTAACTATGGCAAAGACGAATGCCACGAGATCTGATGCCGTCATGCTTGCCCACACTCCGTCAATGCCCCAGTAACGCGGGAATATGAGCAGGAATGGCAGCAGAAACAGCAGTTGGCGTGTCAGTGACAGGAAAATTGATATTTTCGGTTTTCCCACTGATTGGAAAAAGTTCTGTATAACTATCTGACATCCTACTACGGGATAGAACAGGAAGTATATTCTTGACCCTCTTATGGCTATGTCTATCAATGTTTGGTCAGTGGTGAACAATTGGCTGATTACTCCGGGCATAAGCTCGGTGAGCAGCCATCCTATTGTAGTGATGCCCACACCAAGCCAAATGCCTATGTTGAGTGTCCGGCGTACGCGTTGCCATTGTCCGGCACCGTAATTGAACCCCAATATCGGCTGCATACCTTGGGTCACACCAAACACTATCATTACAAAAAACATTGTTGTGCGGTTCAATATCCCGTATGCGCCAACAGCCAGATTCCCTATATTTGCTCCGTAATCCAAAAGGGCCTTATTGATGAACACTACCACCACACAGGCGCACACATTCATCAGAAATGGCGATAAGCCTATGGCATAGACACGTTTGAAGATTTGCGGTGTCAGCCATCGGTTTTTCAGTTCAAAATGCACAAAACTTTTTGGAGAAAAGAAATGCCACAAAACCCACACAAAGGCCACAAACTGTCCGCAGACGGTAGCGGTAGCCGCACCTTTTATCCCCCAGTCAAGAGCGAATATGAATATGGGCGCAAGAATTATGTTTACGCACACCGACAGCAGCGCCGAGATCATAGCTTTTTTAGGATAGCCCGTGGCTCTCATAAGGTTATTCAGACCTATGAAGATGTAGGATATGGGGGTGCCGTAGAGAATAATTTGCATGAATTCCCGCGCATATGGCAATGTTTGCGGCGTGGCTCCGAAAAACAGCAATATCTTGTCAAGAAACACTAATGTCAACCCGCCGAACACCACTGAGTGGATGAGGCATAATATTGTAACATTGTTGACTGTGTCAGTGGCTTTTGACACATTTTTTTGTCCAAGATAAATTGATGATATTGTGGCACCGCCCACAGCTATCAGCGTGCAGAATGCTATTACAAGATTCATTAAGGGAAATGTGATCGCAAGTCCTGCTATAGCCATTGGTCCCACGCCATGTCCTATAAACATGCTGTCAACAATATTATAAAGTGATGTTGCAACGCTTGCTATTATGGCCGGAATAGAATATTGTGCAAGCAGTTTGCCTATCGGGGCTGTGCCAAGGATCATCGGTGTGGTGGATTGCTGTGCCATAACTTATCTAAATATTTTACAAAATTAGCCATAATTATAACACTCGTTAGGAGGTGAAATGTTATTTTTGCAAAAAAAATTACATACAATGGCTGAGATCGGAGTGCTTTTTGACCTTGATGGCGTGCTTATTGACAGCGAAACGACATATACAAAATTCTGGAGCGAAATAGGGCGAATTTATCCCACCGGTCTGGACAATTTTGCTATTGCCATTAAAGGCACCACGTTACCCTCAATCCTTGAATATTTTCCTGATGCTTCGGTGCGCGAAGACATAACTAAGCGACTATTGGCTTTTCAAGAGGCAATGGAATTTCCCATGTATCCCGGTGCATGGGAGTTGCTTCAGGGATTAAAGCAAGCCGATATACCCACGGCCATTGTCACCAGCAGTGACCGGCATAAAATGCAGCTTCTTTTTCGTCAGCATCCATGGATTCCCGATATGATAACCGCTATCATTGATGCATCGCAAGTCACTAAATCCAAGCCCGATCCCCAAGGGTATCTGCTTGGGGCCGAAGCCATAGGCATTCCGGCTTCGCGATGCTATGTGTTTGAGGATTCTTTGCAAGGACTGGCTGCAGGTCGTGCCGCCGGTGCCAGAGTGATAGGGATAGCCACGACTTACTCCAGAGAGCGGATTTCTCCTCTTGCCGATATGGTGATTGATAGTGTCGCTGATATTTCTGCCGAAGAACTTGTTCAGTCGTGGTGATACGGTTCGTTGCGCATTATCGTCATGGCACGGTACAATTGCTCCACGAAAAATAAACGTACCATTTCGTGCGGAAATGTCATGTCCGATAGTGATAGTTTGCCGTCAGCGCGAGCATAAACTTCATTGCTGAATCCGTACGGGCCGCCTACAGCGTAAACCACACGTTTGCATCCGCTCGTCATATGCTTTTCTATGGATTCAGAAAATTGTCGGGATGTGAGCCTTTTCCCTCGCTCGTCAAGTAGTATGAGCTTGTCGCCGGGTTGAAGCATCTGGAGCAGGGCCGTACCTTCGCGTTCTTTCTGAACCGATTCGCTTATGGTTTTAGTGGTTTTTATATCAGGTATTATGCATATTTGTACCGGGATATAATGTTTCAGTCGGTCAAGGTACATATCTATGCCTGTGCGCAGATACTGGGCGGTGGTTTTGCCTACGGCGGCGAGCACAATTTTCATGCTTGAAATATGATTTTTTTGAGTACTTTTGTGCAAAAGTACTTAATACCACCGTAACTATGAAATCAAAGGATGAACTTATTGACGATCTGCTCACCCTGGCGTTTGCCGAGGATGTGGGCGATGGCGATCACACCACTCTCAGCACTATCCCTGAAAATGAAATGGGCAAGCAGCAGCTCATTATAAAAGAGGCCGGCATTTTGGCTGGCGTGGAAGTGGCCAAAAAAGTATTTGAGAAATTTGATCCCGAGCTAAAGATGACAGTTTTCATTCACGATGGCGCACATGTAAAGCCGGGTGATGTTGCTTTCGTGGTTGAAGGCAAGGTCAGGTCTTTGCTCCAGACCGAGCGCATTATGCTCAATATCATGCAGCGCATGAGCGGAATTGCCACTACTACAGCTAAATATCAGGCTTGTCTTGACGGCCTGAAGACCAAAGTGCTTGACACTCGCAAAACCACCCCGGGTATGCGCATGCTTGAGAAGGAAGCCGTGAAAATTGGCGGTGGATGCAATCATCGTATCGGATTGTTTGATATGATTCTTATAAAGGACAATCATGTGGACTTTGCCGGCGGCATACCGCAGGCTGTGGCGGCTGCAAAAAAATATTGTGCCGAATCAGGCCGTGACCTTAAGATTGAGGTGGAAGTGCGCAATACTGACGAAATCAATCAGGCTCTTGCTGCTGGCGTTGACCGAATCATGCTTGACAATTTCACACCCGAGCGCACTAAAGAGGCCGTGAAGCTCATCAATGGCAGAACCGAGATAGAATCATCCGGAGGCATCACTCTTGACACTCTTCGCGCTTATGGTGAATGTGGGGTGGATTTCATCTCCGTGGGTGCTCTCACACACTCTGTCAAGGGTCTTGATATGAGCTTCAAAGCTTGTTAAACCATCATAAAGTCGCACATAATACCGTCGCTCACTATCCATGCTTTTTCGGTAATGCGCAAATTCCCCTCGGGAGTTAGCTCCATTGTTCCGGAGGCAAGGTGTGGGGCGGCGGTGTTGGTTATATGCAGTGCGGCTTTGGTCCCGAAAAGCTGTTTTACCTGTTGTAGGTTTATGCCGTCTGAGGTGCGCAATCTCACCATTATATAGTCATTTAGCTTTTCGTTTTCATTTTCTTCCTCACATTTGGCGATTATACCGTTTGCCGCCACATACTCTTTGAGCGATGCGGGATTGTATTTCCTTCGGTTAGTGAAACTATGGGCCGAAGGGCCAAGGCCAAGATATGGTGCGAAAGTCCAGTAGGCAGAATTGTGCTGTGATCGTTTGCCCGGCAATGCAAAATTGGAAATTTCGTAATGCTCGTATCCTGCCTCTTTTAACAAGCGGCACAAAATCTCATACATTTCTGCACTTACCTCCTGAGGGGTTTCTGTGATTTTGCCATTCTTAAGCTGCGCAGTGAGGCGAGTTCCATCCTCATAGCTTAACGAGTAAGCTGAAATATGTTCGGGATGCAATTCCAATATCCCCTTGACCGATTGTTGCCATGACTCTATAGTTTGGTACGGGAGACCGTAAATGAGGTCAAGGCTAAGATTGTTAATTCCGCTTTTGCGCAGCAGCTCCACGGCTTCTATTGCTTTTTGTGCCGAGTGTCGCCGTCCTACAGCCTGAAGTTCAGCATCTGCGAGCGATTGCACACCCATGCTTACTCTGTTAACCCCATTTTTCTTAAGCGTTGTTGCCAATTGGTCCGTAACATCTTCCGGATTCACTTCTACTGTGATTTCCGTCATTGACGGCTGCTGCAAGGTGGTTATGAGTTCCCCGAGCATATTATGAGGCAGATTTGATGGTGTGCCACCTCCTATATACAATGTGGTGACAGGCTCCTTAAGTTCATGCCTGCGCACATTCCATTCGTTCAGCAATGCTTTCATCCATGCTTCTATGTGCTGATGTGCCGGCATGGAATAAAAATCGCAGTACCAGCATTTGGCATGACAAAAAGGCACATGTACATATAATCCGGCCATCAGAATTTGGAACCCTCGCGTTGGCAAATGCTTTTGAACTCACAAAAAGTGCAGGCATTTTCTGTTTTAGCCTGTGTAAATGGTATATCCTTGCTGAATATCTCGGTTATCACTCCGTGAAGCCTTTCTTCGTACTCTGCAAGCACCTCATGGTAATCCGTCAATTCGTTGCCTCCTATTTTCAATGGATTGATTCCTTCAATGCTTATCTTGCTTAGTTTGTAGATAAGCGGTTGCACCGGACGGTCATCGTTATTGATATATCGGTACACAAGACAATAAAACAGTAATTGCATTATGCCCTTTACATTCTTGGTGTATTCGGGATCAAATAGCTTTTCCACAGAAGGAACGGATAGTTCATCGGAGCCGGTTTTGTAATCTATGAACCGGCGCGTGCCGTTTATTTCGTCTATACGGTCAATTATCATATACACGTTCACGCTCAGGTCCCGGTTTACCTTATACTGTCCCGATACTTTTTTTTCAGCCTCTATGAATGTAAACGGTGTGAGAGGTATCTCGCGTCTGAACATTGACACTACAGTTTCCAGCATTACCTTGCCCATCACGAGAGCTTCGCCTACAAGTGGGGTGAGCAGTTTGTCATCGTCAAGTTTATTGAATTCCTTGTTTACTGTTTCGGTAATAATCCGTTCAAGGAAATGTCTGTTTCCCGGTTTTATGCTCTGTTGCAGCAGTTCCGATGTGATTACCGGATGGCCTGACTCCTTGACTGACTCATAAAATTTTTGTGACACTGCATGCAGTATGGTGCCGTATGTGGCCGAATCCATATATTCGGTGATTTCATTTTCCGATCTGTATCCTTCCACATATTGTAGATAAAAGTGAAGAGGACATTCAATATAGGTATGAATGGCGCTTGGAGATAGATTGAATCCCGAGCCGGGGGTGAGAAACTTGTTCAGCATCTTCATCACATGCCCGGTTTTGGACATGATTATTTCCGGGGATGTAAATGTAGTGCCTCGGAACGTGGCTATGGAATGTGTAGCGTTGGAGCCTTTGAACAGATATAGCAGTTGCGTGAGATAGCGCGACATTTCCGAGCTTTTGGTTCCACCTACATTTCGGGCATCGTAGGTGAGCCACACATTTTTTGCACGAGCTATAAGTCTGTAAAAATAGTATGCGTATATGCTTTCCTGAAAATCGTTTGTGGCCATACCATAAGCCTTGCGCAATGATTCTGGAATGAACGATTTGGAGAATTGTTTGCGCGGAAATATGCGCTCGTTCATTGACAGCACGACAACATTTTCAAAATCAAGCGAACGTGTTTCAAGCATTCCCATAACTTGCAACCCCTTTAGTGGCTCTCCACGGAAATTGATTTTTGCACTGTGGATAGTGCGTTCCATTAGTTGGAAGAAAGTGAGGTCCTGCATCTCGATTTTGTATTCTGATGCAGCCTCATACAGTTCCATGACCGCCTGTTTATAGGCTATGATGAATTGGTGCTGTAATTCTCGGTCAGCTTGGTCTGATTTATTTATTGAAGCGTCAACGAAATCAAGCACACTGTCCAGATAGTTTTTTACCTGTTTTATGCCGCTTTTAGGCCCTATAGGACTGAAAATAAGCTCATAGCTTGGCGCAATTTCGCATAGCATCTGCGCAGGAAGCATGAACATGCGTTTGCTCGTAATGACATTAAGCACGGCCTCACATTCTTTTGGTGCTATGCCGTATATTGTGGGCATTCCTAAAAGAACGCGTACATCTTCATGAAAAAATGCCGGCATTGAGTGCACGTTGCGTACCTTGAGTTGTAGCATTATGATATTGTGTACGAGTGATGCCACAGGACTCAGGCGCATTGGAAATCCCATCGTTATGTTAAGAGTCTGAATCTTATCCTCACCCAATGGTATTGAGTGAATCAGGGGTATGAACAAAGTCTCGTCCGGAAGCACTATCGCGGTGTTTATGGCATTTTCGCGATTGGTGATTACTCCGGTCTCAATCATGTCACTGACAAATTTCCCCGCGAGTTTTGCTTGCCCCACATTTGATGGCACGCCCACAATCTTTATCTCGGGAAAACTGGTTATATCTTCTTGGTCAAGCGGATAGATTGAGGGAAAATCCTTTATGTTTTTTTCTATGAATCTCCCTGCACGGTTTCTGGGGAGCTTGAATGTGGGTGAATTGTAATCCCAATAGTAATCCGCTATACCGAGTGCTTTCATACGACTGAAAATCTGAATCTCGGCTGTACTCAGCACATTGAATCCGCAGAACACATACCGTTTGAATTCAAAATCATTTGCCGTGGCTGTGCGTAGCCGTGTGGCAGCTTCGCGATAACGCATTCCTGAAGTGGTGAGTCCCCGTTTGCGCAACTCCTTTCGGTATTCATGATAGAGCGGACAAAGTACCTCCCAAAGTTTCAGAAATTTTTTGTTGGCCTTGGCCTGTTCATCGTCATTGCTGTTTGACACGTGGCTCCAGAATTGTTCGCGGTATTCATGTGGCTTTTCATCTCCCCAATAGCGGCGTATTACGTTCAGTTGTTCCTCTGTAAGATAATTGGAGTTGATTTCCTTAAGCCGTTCCACATTGACAAACAATTGGTCGGCGTCCACCATATAGCGGTCCACATCATTGAAATCCGATATAAGCATATCGCCCCAGAACATGAAGCGGTCAAAATTACCTATCTCTTTTGACAGTTTGGCATATTCGTTGTAGAGTACAAACAGTTGTTCATAGCGGCTCGCGTCTATGCCGTCCGAAAACTCCGTCACAAATTCGCTGATAGTCATCAGCCCCGGTGCCAAATGCTCACGGTTCATGGCCGTGTCAAGATACTTGGAAAAGAATGTTGCGCTTCGCTTGTTGGGAAACACAAAGCATATCTCGCTCACATCATCATGGCGTTTGGCGTATGCCTCAGCCACAAGTTTGAGAAATGGCGTGTGCATGAGAATTTAGTTTTTGAGCAGGAGTATTACTTTGATGGCTACGTCAAGGTTCACTATTTTGGCGTTTGCATAGCCATAGATATGCTGGGCAGCGGTATCAAACACCTCTGTCAGCTTCTCTACATTGCGTTCAGTGATGAATCTTGCAAAATTGGTGCTGAATTTTTGCTCCTCGGTATTGAGATAATTGAGTGATGCCACATTGAGGTTATACACGAAGTTCTCGCGCATGAGGCGGCTGCTGTATTCGTAAAATCGGCATTGTTGCTCTCTTGTCTGGGCCGCAAGCGCATTTGCCCATTCACGGAGTTGGAATATATTGCGCTGATATGCCAAACGCATCAATTGTATGAAATTAGAAAGCATTTTGGTGTCGGCCTCGTTGCCGTTGCTGTTGTTGAGTGCCGCGCTGATGCTTCCCCCCGATATATGTGCTATCGCCATGGCATCGGCACGCTGCATATTCTTATGCTTGCATAAATAGTCGGCCACAGAGTCATCGCTCAGATGGCGCACCTCCACTCGTTGCAGACGCGAATAAATGGTGGGGAGTATGGCTCGCGAATCATTGCTCACCATTATTATTATGCTGTCGTCCGCAGGCTCTTCTATCAATTTCAGCAGTTTGTTGGCTGTTTCTTCATTCATCAGTTCGGGCAGCCACCATAACACTACTTTGTAGCGTGTGTCATGACTTGTCAGCGACAGCTTGTGTATCAGTGCCGAGCTTTCGCTGACATAATTGGCCGGTTTGGCATTCTTTTTACCGAAAGAGTCTGCCCATAGGTCATAATCCATGAATATTCTTCCCGTAAGATATTCGCGCCATTGGGTCATGAAATCATCAGCGGTTGGAGGCAAATTGCGAAACTTCTCTGTCTTAACCACCGGAAACACCTGTATTGTGTCTATATGGTTCATCGCTTCATGCTGGCGGCACGCTGCACATTCTCCGCAACTGTCTCCGTCAGGGGTGCGGTTGGTGCAATGTATGTATTGGGCCATGGCTCGGGCAAGTGCGAATTTGCCTATTCCAGCCGGCCCCTCCAGCAGTAACGCATGAGGTATGCGGTCGTTGTCAACCATGGCTCTCAGCCTTTCTTTCACTTGGGTATGTGCCGGTATGTCGCTGAATTTCATGAAACTTGTTGTTAGGACTACAAATTTACAGTTTATTCCGCGAAAAAGCAACGGTGCGCCACAGGCAATTTCCTGCAGCGCACCGCTTGTAGTGTGCTATGTTAATCTAAATTCAGGCTTTGTAGATTTCCTGCTGTTCGGGTTTGAAGTTTGCAATGAAATCAGCATGTTTTGTCACTTCGGCTTGTGCCAGTTTGTTGTAAACTTCGGCACTGTGCACAAATTCATCATTGCGGTTGGCATCACTCAGGAGCAGATAGCCCATGATGATATTGCCGGCCATTTCCACAAGGCGGCGAGCCATGAAGTCAACATATGCTGCATCTTTAGCCTCGGTCACTGTATTTACGGCCTTTTCGTAGCTTTCGGTCATCGCCATGAGATTGTCGCGCAGCCACATAAGTTCGGGTTTTACCTCTTGAGCCTGATATTCACGAATCATGTTGAGGTATGTGCCGGTGGTCACGTGGCGTATGGCAGCCACAACCTGAAGCTGAGTGGTGCCCTCGTAAATAGAAGTGATGCGGGCATCGCGATATACGCGTTCGCAAGCATAATCTTTCATGAAACCGCTACCGCCGTGAATCTGGATGCAGTCGTATGCATTCTGGTTGCAGTATTCACTGCCCATTCCCTTGACAAGGGGTGTGCAGGCATCGGCTTTCTTCGAGTACTCTTTCATCTCTTTGCGCTCTTCCGGTGTGAGGCTGCGCTCTTTGGATATATCTTCGTAGATTTTGTAGATGTCCACGAAGCGTGAGGTCTCATAAAGAAGTGCACGGCTGGCATCAAGCTTGGCTTTCATGATGGCAAGCATCTCATATACGGCAGGAAATTCTATGATTGCTTTGCCAAACTGCTTGCGGTCCTGAGCATAAGTAAGAGCCTCGCGGTAAGCGCGTTCGCTCACGCCAACGCTTTGGGCTGCTATACCCAGACGAGCACCGTTCATAAGTGCCATTACGTATTTGATAAGACCCAGACGACGGCTGCCGCAGAGTTCTGCCTTTGCATTTTTATATACGAGTTCACAGGTAGGAGACCCCTTGATACCCATTTTGTTTTCAATGCGGCGCACATCTACGCCTCCATTGCGTTTGTCATAGATGAACATTGACAATCCGCGACCATCTTTTGTGCCGTCTTCCGAGCGGGCAAGTACAAGATGAATGTCGGCATCTCCATTGGTGATGAAACGCTTCACGCCATTCAGACGCCATGTGCCGTCAGGCTGTTCGGTAGCTTTGAGCATCACGCTCTGAAGGTCAGAGCCGGCATCAGGTTCGGTAAGGTCCATTGACATGGTCTCACCCTTGCACACGCGCGGGATATAACGCTGTTTCTGGTCTTCGTCGGCAAATTCATATATTGTTTCTGCGCAGTCCTGAAGTCCCCACAGATTCTCAAAACCGGTATCTGCGCGGCTCACGATGTCGGCAGCCATTATATACGGAGTGATAGGGAAGTTCAAACCGCCAAGGCGACGGGGCATTGCCATGCCCATCAAGCCGGCTTTGCGACAAAGTTCAAGGTTTTCTTGGGTGGGAACGGCATAACTTACGCGTCCATTCTCCACTTGAGGACCCTGATGGTCCACCTCTTCGGCGTTTTCGGCTATCTTGCCTCCGCAAATTTCGCCTACCACTTCCAGCACCTTGTCATAAGAGTCCATGGCGTCGTCAAAATCCTGAGGCGCATAATCAAAAGTTTTGGCATCGGCAAAGTCGCGCTCCTTGAGCTTGACAATCTTCTCCATCAACGGATGGTTGAGGTGATGCTTGAGTGCCGAATTGTCTGTATAGAAATTAGCCATTGCTTACTTGGAATTTTTCTTGTAGTACTTGATGAGTTTGGGAATCACGTCTTCAACATTGCCGGTTATCACATAATCGGCTATTGTGTTGATGGGGGCATTCGGGTCATTGTTGATTGACAGTATGATTGAGCTGTCCTGCATACCTGCGATATGCTGTATCTGGCCCGATATGCCGCATGCTATGTATAGCTTGGGGCGAACGGTCACACCGGTCTGGCCAATCTGGCGGTCATGTTCGGTGAATCCGGCATCCACGGCGGCACGTGATGCACCTACTTCGCCGCCTAATGTGTTGGCAAGGTCATAAAGCAACTGGAAGTTCTCTTTGCTGCCCATGCCGTAACCTCCGGCTACTATAATGGGTGCGCCCTTGATGTTGACTTTTGACTTTTCAATATGACGGTCAATGATTTCTACTGCGAAATCCTCGGGGCTTACATATTTGTCTGCTTCAAGGTTTACAACAGTTCCTTTGTAGTTGGGATCAAACTCTTCTTTGCGCATAACGCCTTCGCGCACGGTGGCCATCTGCGGACGGCACTCCGGATTTACGATTGTGGCCACAATGTTGCCGCCGAATGCGGGACGAATCTGATAAAGAAGGTTCTGATATTCCTTGCCTGTTTTGGGGTCGGTGTGGTCTCCGATTTCCAGTGCCGTGCAGTCGGCGGTAAGGCCGCTGTGAAGGCATGAAGATACGCGGGGACCGAGGTCACGGCCAATACATGTGGCTCCCATGAGGCATACCTGAGGTTTGATCTCTTTGAAGAGATTTATTATAACCGATGCATGGGGTGCTGATACATAAGGGTAAAGGCGTTTGTCTTCAACTTTATATACGGTATCTACGCCGTAAGGAAAAAGCTGGTTTTCCACCCCGGCAAGATTGTCGCCAATCACAATGGCTTCAAGCTTCACGCCGAGCTTGGTGGCAAGTTCGCGTCCTTTGGTGAGGAGCTCAAGGCTAACGTCGGCTACTTTGCCGTCGTCGAACTCGCAATATACTATGAGGTTATTGTTGTCGGTCATTGCTAAATTTGTTGTAATGGTTCAACTTCGCGTTGTTTAGCCTATGGTGTGGGAGGCAATGAGTTCTTTCACCAGATCTTCTATTTGCTCGTCGTTGTTGTCAAGACGGCGGCTTTCTTTAGCGGTGAACACCACATTTTCTATCGCTTTCACTTTTGTAGGTGAACCGGGCAGGCCTATCTGATTGGGGTCTGCATCCACCATGGCTGCGCTCCATTCCTGTATGTTGAGGTAGGGACGCTCCTCAACCAGCTGCTGTGCTGTTGCCGATGCTTTGGCTTTTTCTGTGGGTGAAAGAGCATACTTGTATTTTTGCAGACGCATTGCGTTGCGCGGGCGGCATTCTGCTGCGCTTCCGTTCACTGTCACAACACAGGGGAGGGGAGATTTAACAGTTTCAACACCGTTTTCAAGGCGGCGTTTCACTGTTACATGACCGTCTTTGAGGTCCAATATCTCTTCAGCGTAAGTTACCTGAGGAATGCCAAGCTTCTCTGCAATCTGGGGACCAACTTGTGCGGTGTCACCGTCAATAGCCTGACGACCGCCGAGTATTATGTCATAGTTGCCGAATTTCTTCACTGCCTGTGCAAGTGAGTAGGAGGTGGCGAGGGTATCTGCGCCGCCAAGCACACGGTCTGTGAGCACTATCCCGGCATCTGCGCCGCGATACATTGCTTCACGTATTATTTCCGATGCGCGGGGAAGTCCCATAGTCAATAAAGTCACTGTGGAGCCAGGGTTTGCATCCTTGAGTCGAAGGGCTTGCTCAAGGGCGTTGAGGTCTTCGGGATTAAAGATGGCAGGAAGTGCGGCGCGGTTGATGGTACCGTCAGCTTTCATGGCATCTTTGCCCACGTTGCGGGTGTCGGGCACCTGCTTTGCGAGCACAATGATGTTAAGACTCATACTATTAATTTTGATAATTAGATATAATAATCAGTTTATTTAGGCCTACAAAGGTAAGAAAAATGATTGGATTTCACCTTAATAACGCCAAACTTATTTCAAAACCCGTTCGCCGGTAACACAAAATTTGTTAATAGGGCAATGAAAGCGACCATCCTTTGCCGGATAATCGCCTTCATTATTTTTAATCTCTGCCGGTACCGTCAAAACAGTGCGTGCAGATCTTGCATTTGGGTAGCCCGATTGCATCTATGATTTTTTGAATCGAACAGAATTTTAGAGATGTGAGCTGGAGTTTCTTTCTTATCTCCTCCACCATAGCCTCATATTGCGGTGTGCCTTCGGTGGCGTATGCTTCAAGGTTTGCGTTGGGGTCTCCTTCAAGCTGTTCTATCACGCGACGCGTTATCAGCTCCATTTCACTCTTGGATGCCGTGAAATTAAGATATTTGCATGGATAAATGAGTGGCGGACATGATATGCGCATATGCACTTCCTTGACACCATAGTCATACAAGTCGCTTACGTTGTCTCTCAGCTGTGTTCCACGCACTATTGAATCATCGCAGAATGCCACTCGGTTGCCTTTGAGAAGTGCGCGATTGGCTATAAGTTTCATTTTTGCCACAAGCTCGCGACGCTCTTGCGTGCCGGGTGTGAAGCTTCGGGGCCAAGTGGGCGTATATTTCACTATACCGCGTTTGTAGGGGACTTTTTTCCCTTCGGCATATCCCAACGCCATACCAATGCCGGAGTCGGGAATGGCGCTTACAAAGTCAACTTCAGTTTTGTCTTCTTTGCCCATCGCTTCGCCGCAGCGGCAACGCATGGAGTCCACGTTTACACCTTCGTACTCGCATACAGGATAACCGTAGTATGTCCATAGAAATGCGCATATCTGCATATCCTTTTCGGGCTTGCGCAGCTGCTTGCACCCTTCCGGAGTTATCTCCACGATTTCACCGGGACCTACATTGTAGCATATATCATATCCGAGATTGGGAAATGCGCATGTCTCCGAAGTGGCAGCATGTGCACCGTCTTTTTTGCCTATGATTATCGGGGTGCGTCCCATCCGGTCGCGTGCTGCTATGATTTTCCCTTCAAGCAGCAGAAGCATTGAGCACGAGCCTTTGAGTCTCCGGTACACGTTTTCTATGCCGCTCACAAGGTCATTTCCTTCGCTAATGAGTGCCGCAATCATCTCGGTAGGGTTGATGATGTCGTAGGAATGTTCGCAGAAATGGTGCCCTTTCGCCAGCAGCTCTTTTTCAAGTGTGCCGATGTTGTTGATGCGTCCCACTGTCACTATGGCGAACTTGCCCAGATGACAATTTACGATAATAGGTTGCGCATCGGTATCCGATATCACTCCTATACCGCAGTTGCCGGTAAATTGCCATAAATCCGGCTCAAATTTGTTGCGGAAATACGAATTCTCGATGTTGTGGATAGAGCGTGTGAAAATGCCGTCATGACAAGTGGCCATGCCGGCACGTTTTGTGCCCATGTGGCTGTTGTAGTCCACTCCGTAAAACAGGTCATTGACGCACGGTGTGGTTTTGGTAACGCCGAAAAAACCTCCCATATATAACTTTCTTGTTTAATGATAAAGTGGAAAAGCTGTCGGCAGTCAAATGCCGACAGCTCTTCACTATGGTTTGTACTATGCTTTTTTATGTTTGTTTTCAATCCATTTGCGGGCGTTGACAAATGCGTCTATCCATGGAGTCACATCATCATTGAGGTGACTGCTTGGATAATATGCGCACTGCCAGGGGAAAATGGCACGTTCAAGGTGCGGCATCATGGCCAGATGACGACCATCTGGCGAGGCTATGCCTGCCACTGCTCCACGGCTGCCGTTGGGATTGCCGGGATATGAGGCATAATTGTATTTCAGAACCACGTTATATTGGTCCATAGGCATCGGCAAATGGAAGCGTCCTTCGCCGTGGGCCACCCATATTCCCGATTTCAGACCTGAAAGCGGACCGAACATTACCGAATTGTTTTCAGGAATGTTCACACCCACAAATTGGCTTTCAAATTTATGGCTGATATTGTGCTCCATTTTTGCACGGCGCTCATGATCCGGATTGATGAGGTTAAGTTCTATCATAAGCTGGCAGCCGTTGCATACACCCAGACTCAGAGTGTCTTCACGGGCATAGAAGTTGTCAAGCGCACGTTTTGCGTTTTCATTCCATAGGAATCCGCCTGCCCATCCTTTTGCCGATCCGAGTACATCGGAGTTGGAGAAACCTCCGCAGAACACTATCATATCCACATCTTCCAAGGTTTCGCGGCCGCTTATGAGGTCAGTCATGTGAACATCTTTCACATCAAATCCTGCAAGATACAAGGAGTAAGCCATCTCGCGGTCGCCATTTACGCCCTTTTCACGGATGATTGCTGCGCGTACACCGCTTTTCTCGTGTTTGCCGTGAGCCAGATTGCGTGACGCAAGCTTACCGTTCCACCCTTTTGGCAGACGATAGCGCAGAGGTTGTTTCTTGTAGTTTTCATAGCGCATGGCGGCACATTTTTCACCGCTTTGCACACAATCAAGCAGATACGAAGAGCGCATCCACACATCACGCAGATAATCAATGCCGAGCATGCGTTCACTTCCCTGATGGTTCACCATCACGGCGCGTTCGTTTATCGGCGTACCGATGGCAAAGAATTTCACACCGGCCTCACGCAATGTGCGTTCTGCTGTTTCGCACTTGTTGTTGGCTATCTGCACCACAAGTGCGGGGTTTTCTGCAAACAATATCTTCACAAGGTCATTCTCACCGTTGGCCACGAATCCATCGGTAGAGAACTGTATGCCTCCGTTGGTGTTGGCAAATGTCATTTCCAGCAAGGTGGTGACAAGTCCTCCGGCTGCAACATCGTGTGCTGCCATGAGCGCACCTCGTTTCACCAGTGCTTGCACGGCATTGAATGTTGCGGCAAATTTGTCTGCATCCGTCACCGTAGGAGCCTCCGAGCCGAGTCGGTTGAGAGTTTGGGCAAGGGCAGAACCTCCTGTTTTGAGCTTGTCGCCGCTGAAATCTATGTAGTAAAGTGTGGAGTTGACACCGTTGCGAAGCACGGGGCTTACAGTTCGGCGCACATCGGTTACCTCGCCCGCTGCTGAAATTATCACAGTGCCGGGGGCAAACACCTTGTCGTCGCCATATTTTTGGGTCATTGACAGGGAGTCCTTGCCGGTAGGTATGTTGATGCCGAGTGCGCATGCAAAGTCGCTGCATGCCTCTACTGCACGATACAGCGCTGCATCTTCACCGGGATTTTTGCACGGCCACATCCAGTTGGCACTCAGTGACAATCCTTTGATGCCACGGGCTATGGGTGCACTGACAATGTTGGTGAGCGCTTCGGCCACAGCCATTACCGAACCTTTTGCAGAGTCTATCAGTGCCACTTGCGGTGCATGGCCTATGGAAGTGGCTATACCTGATTTGCCACGGTAATCAAGGCTCACAACGCCGCAGTCGCTTAAAGGCAGCTGAATCTCGCCCTGACACTGCTGGCGTGCAATCTTGCCGGTAACGGAACGGTCCACTTTGTTGGTGAGCCAGTCTTTTGATGCCACGGCCTCAAGTGACAGCACATCACGCAGATATTCGTCAATTTTATCTTCGCTGTATTCGGCATCGGCATATGTGTGGTGTACCGTAGTGTCTGTCATAACTGTTTTGGGCGAGTTGCCAAACATGTCTGCCAGTTCAAGGTCTATCGGCTTTACACCATCTTTGCGGGTGAACACAAACTTTTCGTCGGCACTCGTTTCTCCTACCACGTAGAATGGTGCACGTTCGCGTTCAGCCACAGTGCGTATGTATTCCACATCTTTTTCCTCTACTACCATGCCCATGCGTTCTTGGCTCTCATTGCCCACGATTTCTTTTGAGGACAGTGTGGGGTCGCCAACAGGCAGCGCATCCAGATCAATATGACCGCCGGTCGCCTCAACAAGTTCCGACAGCGCGTTTAAGTGTCCGCCGGCACCGTGGTCATGTATGGAAATTATGGGATTTTCATCGGCTTCAGCCATTGCGCGTATCACATTCGATACTCGCTTCTGCATTTCGGGATTTGCACGCTGAACGGCGTTAAGCTCAATGGAGTTGTCGTACTCTCCGGTTTCCACCGATGATACGGCTCCGCCGCCCATACCTATGCGGTAGTTGTCGCCGCCCATCACCACTACTTTCTGGCCCGGTTCAGGCACACCTTTTATGGCATCTTTTTTAGTGGCGAATCCCACGCCGCCGGCCAGCATTATCACCTTGTCATAGGCATAAAGGCGTCCGTTTTCGTCATGCTCAAATGTCAGCAAAGAACCGCAAATCAGCGGCTGTCCGAATTTATTGCCGAAATCGCTTGCTCCGTTGGATGCTTTAATGAGAATGTCACAAGGTGTCTGATACAGCCATACACGCGGATTCATCATAAGCTCCCAGCGGTGCTCCGGACTCATGCGTGGGTACGATGTCATATACACGGCTGTACCTGCTATTGGCAAAGATGCCTTTCCGCCTCCCAAACGGTCGCGGATTTCGCCGCCGGTACCGGTGGCAGCACCGTTGAACGGTTCTACCGTGGTCGGGAAGTTGTGGGTTTCGGCTTTAAGCGATATTACTGTGTCAATCTCTTTTACATCAAAATAATCGGGACGCTCTGGATGAACGGGCGCAAATTGTTGGGCTTTTGGCCCGGCCACGAATGCCACATTGTCTTTGTAGGCCGATACGAGTGCTCCCGGATTGGTTTGGGAAGTCTTTTTAATGAGCTTGAACAGCGACATCGGTTTTTCCTCTCCGTCTATCACGAATGTGCCGTTGAATATTTTATGACGGCAATGTTCGGAATTGACCTGTGAAAAACCGAATACCTCACTGTCGGTCAATGGGCGACCGAGTTTCTCTGAGAGTTTGCGCAGATATTCTTCCTCATCGTGGCTCAGAGCCAATCCTTCCTGACGGTTATATGTAGCAATATCTTCAATGTAAACTATGGGTTCAGGCTTGCGCTCTACTTTGAATATGCGCGAGTTGAGACCCTTGTAAACACGCTGAAGCATTTTGTCAAAATGTGGGTTCTCCTCTTTGGTCAGCACAAATTGCTCTATGCGGCTTATGCCCTCAAGGCCCATATTCTGGGTGATTTCAACTGCATTTGTGCTCCAGGGAGTAATCATTTCTTTGCGCGGACCTATGAAAGTGCCGCTTACTGAAGTGGATGCCAATGGTTTTGCGCCATCAAACAGCCAGCTGAGTTTCTGCTTCTCCACATCCGAAAGTTTGTGGTCAGTGTCAACTGCTGTTATCAAGGTGGCGCCTTTCTTAAAGAATACGACCATGTGAATTGGGAGTAGTTGGAAAAATGTTGAAAAATTTGCTGCAAAGGTAATCATTTCTCATCTCCCATACAAATAAATTTAGTCCATGATTCATCTGTATGCACTTATCTCGCGCTTGCAGTTGCGCAGGTCTGTTAGTATTTGTGTCAATATGCTTTTGACCGCGTGTTTTTGTATTAGCTGTTTATGTCAAAGATTGCATCCGGCAGGCAGGGGAGGGCGTTGTCCGGAATGATCAGTGTATATTTTTCGGTTATGGCAAGCGTATGGTTGCCGGTGTGTTCCCATTGCTTGATTTCATTCCATGCTATTTCTTTAGGCGTTTTGGGACATATGATTTCGCCGTTTTTTATTGCAGGCTCATAAATTACCGTTATGCTTCTTCCCGGCAGCACGACAAGATGCTGTGGTAAAACGCACAATGCGGCAGTGGGGGTGAGGGCTACATAGAAATATGCCAAAGACAGCAGTCCCGGAATCACTATGAATATAAGCATCAGCGCCACAAGAATATATCTGATGTCAGCAGTAAGTGCCGATGCAGCAACCAGTCCCGTTATTGCAAGGATTATTGGCGTTATCACACTCCATCTATAACGCATCAACACCTCGCCCATAGCCATATGTATGTAGCTGCGGGGCGAGGTGGTGTAGCTTAAGGTTATTATCGGGCTTGTGGTGCTCAATCGTCAAGTTTGTGAATTACAAGACCCGAACGGAGTTTCGGCTCAAACCACGTGGTTTTCGGTGGCATTATGTTGCCGCTGTCTGCTATGTCCATCAGCTGCTTCATTGACACCGGATAAAGGGCTAACGCCATAGCCATTTCTCCGGAATCTACTCTGCGTTGAAGCTCTTCAAGACCGCGTATTCCTCCTACAAAATCTATTCGCTTATCCGAGCGGAGATCGTGGATGCCCAGTATGTCGCGGAGTATCAGATCCGAGCTTACAGTCACATCAAGAACTCCTATTGGGTCGGTGTCATTGTATGTGCCCTCTTTCGCTGTCAGTGAATACCATTGGCCGGGAAGATACAGTGCAAAATTATGCAGTTTTTCCGGACGATATGCTTCACTCCCTTTGGGTGTTACAATGAAATTCTCTTTTAGTTTATTGATGAACTGTTCAGGAGTGAGTCCGTTAAGATCTTTCACCACACGGTTGTAGTCGATAATGTTGAGGTGGGATGCGGGAAAAGCGACAGCAAGGAAGAAGTTGTACTCCTCATTCCCTTTGTGGTTCGGATTTGCCTTGGCCTTTTCATTACCTACCAATGCCGCTGCAGCTGTGCGATGATGACCGTCAGCTATATACAGGTATGGGATTTTTTCAAACTCTTTGGTAATGGTGTCTATGGTTTCTTGGTCGTTTATTACCCAGAAATGATGGCCGAATCCGTCGGGAGCAGTGAAGTCATATTCCGGTTCTCCGGCGGTTACGGTGTTTATTATGTGTTGTAGCACCTTATTGTCGGGAAAAGCAAGAAACACCGGTTCGATATTGGCATTGTTGACACGCACATGTTTCATGCGGTCCTCCTCTTTATCGCGGCGTGTAAGCTCATGCTTTTTGATTTTGCCGGTCATATAGTCATCTACATTGGCAGCTATTACAATGCCGTACTGGGTGCGGCCATTCATGGTTTGGGCATAAATGTAGTAATGCTCGGTGTCATCCTGTTTGAGCCATCCTTGCTGCTGAAAGTTGTTGAAATTCTCCACAGCCTTGGTGTACACCACAGGATCATGTTCATCCGTACCCGGCAAAAAGTCTATTTCAGGCTTTATGATGTGATACAGTGATTTTTCGTTACCCTCAGCTTCGGCGCGGGCTTCTTCTCTGTTGAGCACATCATAGGGTCGTGAGGCTACCTCTGTTACAAGATGGCGCGGAGGACGAATCCCCTTAAACGGTTTTACTTTTGCCATGACTTATTTACGAACAATGGTTTGACAACGATCGGGACCGATGGATATGATTGTTATGGGTGTGCGAAGCTGTTCCTCAAGGAAACGGATGTAATTGGAGAATGTTTCAGGAAATTCATCTTCACTCTTCATTTTCGTCAGATCGGTCTGCCATCCCGGAAGTTCGGTATATATCGGTTCTATATCTACTGAGTCGATATCAAATGGGAACAAATCTGTTTCCTCACCATTGATTTTGTATGCGGTGCATGCTTTTATGGTAGCAAAACTGTCAAGCACATCGCTCTTCATCATTATGAGCTGGGTGACGCCATTTATCATTATGGCATAGCGCAGGGCTACAAGGTCAATCCATCCGCAACGGCGCTCGCGGCCTGTCACTGCACCGTATTCATGACCTAAGTCACGTATTTTTTTGCCGGTTTCATCGTGAAGCTCTGTGGGGAAAGGTCCGCTGCCCACACGTGTGCAGTAGGCTTTGAAAATACCATAAACCTCACCTATCTTGTTGGGCGCTACCCCAAGTCCTGAGCATGCGCCTGCGGTAATGGTGTTGGATGAGGTCACAAATGGGTAGGAACCGAAATCCACATCAAGCATAGTGCCCTGAGCACCCTCGCACAATACTGATTTTCCTTCGTTCAGATAACCGTTGATGAGATATTCTGAATCAACTATATCAAATGTCTTGATATAGTCCAGTGCCTCCATCCATTTGTCCTCAAGTTCCTTAAGATTTTGAGGCTCGGCATCAAGGCTCTTCAAACGTACCAAGTGACGTGCGCGGGCTGCGCTATATTTGGCGTCAAAGTTGTGGAACAGATCGCCGAGACGCAAACCGTTACGGCTTACTTTGTCGGTATATGTTGGCCCGATTCCTTTACCGGTGGTGCCGATTTTTGCGCCACCCTTGGCGCGTTCCAATGCTGCGTCAAGTAATCTGTGGGTGGGAAGAATCAGGTGTACTTTTTTTGATATTTTGAGCACTTTGCGCAAATTGACTCCACTTTCTTCCAAGGCCTTGGCTTCTTCGGCAAACAGTACCGGGTCCAGAACCACACCATTGCCGATCACGTTGATTTGACCGTGCTGAAATATACCCGAGGGAATGGAGCGGAGCACATATTTCTTGCCTTCGAATTCCAAAGTGTGTCCGGCATTGGGGCCGCCTTGGAATCGTGCCACCACATCATAACGCGGTGTGAGCACATCCACTACTTTACCCTTGCCCTCGTCGCCCCACTGGAGCCCTAATAGCACATCTACTTTCATAGCCATAAAATTGTGATAAACAGAATTTTGTATGTGTAATTAATTTGTTTTACGTTTGGGTTCAGCTTTTTTGCGCTTTGATTTACGCAGACATCGCGAGCACACTCCGTATATGTAAAGGTCGGCATATGCAGGTTGAAAGCTTGAATAGCGTCGTGATCCCAGCACTGCGTCCACTTCTGGATCCGTGACCTCTTTTATCTTTCCGCATCGTGAGCACACAAGATGATGGTGGTTGGGAGACGCTTCGGTTATCTTTTCATATTGCGCTGTCTGATTGCCGAATGTATGGCGACGCACAAGACCCGCATCCACCAGCAGCTGCATGGTGTTATAGACTGTGGCGAGGCTCACATGGTATCCGTCAGACTCCAAAAGCTGGTGCAGAGTGTCTATGATGAAGTGCGAGTTCATCTCCATAACCTTGTCAAGTATGGCATAACGCTCAGGCGTTTTGCGCAGCTTGTGTTTGGTCATGTATTGCGTAAAAGCCGTCATTGCGGCTGTTTTGGTGCGTTCCTCGCTCATCATGCCACAAAGATAGCTATTATTAATTACATGTGCCAATAAAAAGCACGTTATTTGAGATTGGAGCGCACCGATTCCAGATAAGCTTTCATGGCGTTGCTGTCTCTCTCCTCAACTATCTGCTTGAGTTGCTCGAGTGAGTTGCATATCTGGGTCAGTTGTTGGGCCGTGTGGGGGTTGAAGAGTATCTCCGACAGTAGGTAATCGTCCTCCGACATAAGCCCTCTCGCTATCTGGTGATGACGTTTGAATGTGGTGCCGGGGGCATCCTGATGTTTCATGACGCTTGCAAAAGCAAGTGTGGCCGCAAACGGAATACTGAGCGAATATGCTATCGTCAGGTCATGCTCTTCAAATGAGTAATGCTCGATATGCAGCCCAAGCCGGTTGTAGAGCTGTTCAAAAAAATCCTTTCCGGTCTTGCATCCCTCAGTTATTATTATGGCATTTTCATTGGCCAGATTGCTTAGAGATGCGAATGTGGGTCCAAACATGGGATGCGTGGAAACAAACGGGAATCCGCACGATGCATAAAATTCCGGCAGCCCTGTTTTCACCGACGCAATGTCGCTTATGATGCATTGCGGATTGTGGAGGTGGGGTAGTACTGCGTGAAAAGCCTCAATGGTATATTTTACCGTTGCCGCGTTTATCACCATATCGGGATTGAAGTCGTCCACTTCGTCAAGTGTTGAAAATCGCTCCACATTATAAGTGAACCTGAGCTTCTTTGCATCAGGGTCGTACATCGCCACTCTGTGGTCAAAAGATAGCAAATCGCTGAAAAACGAGCCCATTTTGCCGGCTCCCATTATCAGTATTTTCATCGGTTGTCGTCTTTACGGTTCAATACTTCAATCTGCTGCCGCACAGATTCGTCATGAATGGCAAGAAGTATGGTTTTGAGAAAATCTTCACCCATTCCCATCTCCACGCCTGTTGCGCAGCGTGTACGTATCACATCATTATATCGGCCGGCCTGAACCACAGGCATTTTATGCTCCTTTTTATATTGGCCTATTTCACGGGAAATCTGCATGCGTTTGGCAAGTACTTCCAGCAGCTCATTGTCTATCTGGTCAATATTGCGGCGCAGAAGGGCAAGGCTTTCGGTGCTTCGTTTCTCGGATTTCTGTACCAGCGAGCTTAAGATTACATGCAGCACTTCAGGTGTGACTTGCTGTGCGGCATCACTCCATGCGCAATCTGGGTTGCAGTGGCTTTCTATTATCAGTCCGTCAAATCCCATGTCTAATGCCTGTTGCGACAATGGCGCGATAAGCTCACGTTTGCCCCCTATATGTGAGGGATCGCATATTATCGGAAGTTCCGGATACCGTAGGCGCAGCTCAGTAGGTATGTGCCATTGGGGCATATTACGGTATATATGTTTGCCGTATGCTGAAAATCCACGGTGAATTGCGCCGATACGGTGAATCCCCGCATTGTATATTCTTTGCATCGCGCCTATCCACAGTTCCAGATCAGGGTTGACCGGATTTTTCACAAGCACCGGCACATCAACATCCATTTCGGCAAGTGTGTCGGCTATCTCCTGCATTGCAAAAGGATTGGCACTCGTTCTGGCTCCTATCCACAGCAGGTCAATGCCTGCCTCCAGCGCCTGCTGCACATGCACGCGTGTGGCCACTTCAGTTGCCGTATGCATTCCTGTAATCTCTTTCACCTCGCGCATCCATTCAAGTGCAGGAGCGCCCACGCCTTCAAAACCTCCCGGTTTGGTGCGCGGTTTCCATACTCCGGCGCGGAATATGGTAATGCCGTCAGCATGCAGTGCTTTGGCTGTGGACAGTACTTGCTCTCGTGTTTCCGCGCTGCATGGCCCTGCGATGATTAGCGGCGTGTTGTCCGGTGTATCCGGAAATCTTATTGGTTGTAATTGTGTCATGATAATCTTTCTAATGCTTTTTGAAGTGTTTGTTCTGTGGCGCAGAGCGATATTCTGATATATCTTTCGCCATTGGAACCGAAAATGAATCCCGGGGTTATGAACAGCCCTTTGTCATAAAGCAGTTCATCGGCCAATTGTTCGGAACTTGTATAGTTGTCAGGAATCTTTCCCCATAGAAACAATCCTTTTTGTCTTTTGTCAAATTGGCAGTTAAGTTTTTGCATTATCTTTTCTGCTGTTACCCTTCGCTTGGCATAAAGTTTATTCAGCTCGTCATGCCATTCTTTGCCTTGATTCAGCGCTTTTATTGCGGCAAGCATCACGGGGCGGAACTGGCCGGAATCCACATTTGATTTCACTTTGTAAATCCAGTTTATGTATTCAGGATTTGACACCACCATTGCCACTCGCCATCCCGCCATATTGTGGCTTTTGCTGAGGGAGTTCAATTCCAGTACCACATCTTTCGCACCCTCAATCTGTAATATGCTTTGGGGTTGGTCGTTGAGAATGAAGCTGTAAGGGTTGTCATGGGCTATCACTATGGAATGTTTTTTCCCGAAAGCCACCAATTTTTCAAACAGTTCCTTGGTCGGTTGGGTTCCAGTAGGCATGTGGGGATAATTCACCCACATAAGTTTGATATTGTCAAGGGGCAGTTTCTCAAGCTCATCGAAGTCAGGCATCCAGCCGTTCTCTTCGGTGAGTGAATAAGGATATATCTTTGCTCCTGCCAGCTCGGATGCCGAGGTGTAGGTAGGGTATCCGGGATTGGGCACCAATACTCCGTCTCCGGGATTGAGAACGGCCATGGACACATGCATTACTCCTTCCTTTGATCCTATGAGTGGTAATACCTCTTTGTCGGGGTTTAAGGTCACCCCATACCATTTGTTGTACCAGTCTGCCATGGCTTTGCGCAGTTCAGGCAATCCCATTCCGGGCTGATAGGAGTGCGTGTCGTTGCGTCGTGCTTGTTCCACAAGTGTTTCTATCACCTCGGTAGGTGGAGGAGTGTCCGGTCCGCCGATACCTAACGATATTATATCGTGTCCTTGCGCACGTAGCTGTGCCACTTCGCGCAGACGGCGTGAGAAATAATATTCTTTCACTCGTCCGACACGGTCTGATGGTTGTATTTTTTTATTGTTCATCTTTAAATTGTGTATATTGTCCCAGAGACCTGAAATCTGACATCAGCGGACGCACTGCGTCTATTGCTTGTAGGTAACGGGCGTATGAATTGAATGTTACATCTATGTAGAATCTGTATTCCCATTCTCGTCCTATAATCGGCATTGATTGTATTTTTGATAGGTTCATGTCATAAAACGACAATATGCCGAGCACTTTTGCCAAGGCCCCTTGAGTATGGGGAAGTGTAAATACTATTGATGCCTTGTTGAGCAGGTCGTCTTTAGGTCGGAGAGCATCGGCCTGCAATGGGTCTGCAAGAATTAAAAAACGGGTGAAATTGCGTTTGTTGGTCTCGATACTCTTCTCCAGAATATCCAGCCCGTACAGATTGGCGGCAAATTCACTACATACCGCCGCATGGCCATGTAGCGCATTTTGGGCAATGTTTTGTGCAGCTCCGGCGGTGTCAAAAGCCTCTATCATGCGTATTGCGGGATGCCTGTGCAGCCATTGCTCGCATTGCATCAAGGCCATCGGATGAGAGTGTACCTCATGTATGTGCTCAATATGTTGACCTTTCAGTGCCGCGAGCACATGCGATATTCTCATCTTGTGTTCTCCTACCACGGTGAGAGAGCTGCGGCGAAGTAACTCATGATTTTGCAACAATGCTCCGGCAATAGTGTTTTCAATCGCCAGAATACCTATGAGCGACGGATCGGAATCCAATGTTGAAAACATTGCATCAAACGATGGACATTCTACAGTTTCAATATCCGATTGTGGCTCTGTGGAGGCAAAATAATCTCTTGCTGCTGCGTCATGGTAGCATCCTGCCACTCCTTGTATCGTGATTTTCCGCTTCATACATTTATAGTAACAAAAAATCCCTCGGCTTGTTGCTTCGGGATTTTAGTATTTAGGGTTATAACATTCTGTCAGAATTAAGCACGCCAAATCCCGGTTCTATTTCCGATGAAATAAAAGCCATAATAAGAAATATAGGTGCTAAATCGTGTCATTGCTTATGATTTGTGCGCAAATTTATGCAAATATTTTTAATTTGAAATAATTTTACGCCAATTTATTTCAATTATTTATTGGATTTGATTATATCAATGGATTCTTCTACACTCACAAGCTGTTGCTCACCGGTCTCCATGTTTTTAAGCATCAGTTTGTTGTCTGCCATTTCGCTTTCGCCCACAATTGCCACAAACGGTATGGCCAATGCATCGGCTCTTCCCATCTGTTTTTTCATTTTTGCCGTGTCGGGATAAAGTTCACAGGCGATTCCCGCTTCACGCAGTTTATGCATCATTGACATTGCGGCACGTGCTTCTTTGGTGCCAAAGTTCGTGAACATTACTGTAGGACCGGAAACAGTGCTCTTGGGATAGAGGTCAAGCGCATTGAGAACATCATAAATACGGTCGGCACCGAAAGATATTCCCACGCCGGAAAGTCCGGGCATACCGAACACGCCCGTAAGGTTGTCGTATCGTCCGCCACCGGTAATTGAGCCAATCTGCACATCTCGGGCTTTTACTTCTATTATGGTACCGGTATAGTAGTTGAGACCTCGTGCCAGCGAAGTATCAAGCTCTACCTCCGCACGTAGGGGAACAATATTCAGTCCGTCTATTACTTCTTGCAGTTCCGCCACGCCTGCCATTCCGGTTTCGCTCGTAGCCAGCACCCGGCGCAATGCCTCAAGTCTGTCATCTATAGAGCCTTCTATGCAGAGTATAGGCTTAAGTTTTTCTATCTGTTCGCAATCAAGTCCGTGTTCCGTAAGTTCGTTGCACACGCACTCCATGCCCACTTTCTCTATCTTGTCGATAGCTACGGTAATGTCTGTCAGTTTATCGGGTGCGCCAATCACTTCGGCTATGCCCGACAGCACCTTGCGGTTGTTGAGTTTGATGATGATGCGTATGTTGAGGCGTGCAAATACCTCATCTATCATATGCAAAAGTTCAACTTCATTGAGCAGTGAATCCGACCCCACAATGTCGGCATCACATTGATAGAACTCGCGATAACGCCCTTTTTGGGGACGGTCGGCTCTCCATACCGGCTGGATCTGAAACCGCTTGAAGGGCATTTGCAGTTCATTCCTGTGTTGCACTACAAATCGCGCAAATGGCACTGTCAGGTCATATCTCAACCCTTTTTCGCTTACTTTTGGAGTGAGATGCACATAATCTCCGGCTTCCACCAATACGGGGTCAACATCTTTGAGCCAGTTGCCGGAATTCAGAATTTTGAACAACAGTTTATCGCCTTCTTCACCATATTTGCCCATAAGCGTGGAAAGATTTTCCATTGCCGGAGTTTCTATTTGAGCAAAGCCGTATAGTCCGAAAACGCTGCGGATGGTGTTGAATATATAATTTCGGCGTGCCATCTCTTCGGGACCGAAGTCGCGGGTGCCTTTGGGTATTGAAGGTTTTTGTGCCATTTCTATTTATTTTTTGCAAAATTACTAATAATTGCTCAATGAATATTGGGAAAGTTGATTTTTCTGACTACTTTTGACTGTACATACCATGAATTATATAGATTCAATTTAATATATATATGTTTAACCCTTAAATCAAGATTGTTTAATGGAAAAAGCTTTGTTCTGGCTCGTTCCGGTGTCTTCAGTCATTGCGCTTTTGCTTGCATGGTATTTTTATAAAGGCATGATGCGTGAAAGCGAAGGCACCGACAGAATGAAAACCATTGCCCGCCACGTGCGCAATGGGGCCATGTCCTACCTTAAGCAGCAGTACAAGATTGTCGGCATCGTATTCCTGTGTCTTGTAGTGCTCTTTTCTGTAATGGCGTACGGATTTGATTTGCAAAATCATTGGGTCCCTGTCGCATTCCTCACCGGTGGTTTCTTCTCCGGACTGTCGGGTTTCCTCGGCATGAAAACAGCCACCTATGCATCAGCACGCACAGCCAATGCGGCACGCACATCGCTCAACGGCGGTCTCCGTATCGCATTCCGTTCGGGTGCAGTAATGGGATTGGTAGTTGTGGGCCTTGGGCTATTTGATATCTCTTTCTGGTATCTGCTTTTGGATTGGCTTATAGAGCTTCCAGAAGGAGAGGCTGCCGGAGCACGTTTGTGCATGATTACCACTACCATGCTTACATTCGGCATGGGTGCAAGCACGCAGGCTTTGTTTGCGCGTGTAGGCGGTGGCATTTACACCAAGGCTGCCGATGTGGGTGCTGACCTTGTCGGTAAGGTTGAAGCCGGCATCCCGGAAGATGACCCGCGCAACCCCGCCACTATTGCCGACAATGTGGGTGACAATGTAGGTGATGTGGCCGGCATGGGTGCTGACCTTTACGAGTCATATTGCGGATCCATTCTTGCAACTTCGGCTCTCGGAGCTGCCGCATATCTGGTGCAGGGTGATGTGAACATGCAGCTTAAGGCTGTTCTTGCTCCCATGCTTATTGCTGCCGTAGGCATTCTTCTTTCCATAATTGGTATCTTCTGTGTGCGCACTAAAGAGAATGCCACCATGAAGGACCTTCTCGGCTCGCTTTCTCTCGGCACTAATCTCAGTTCCATACTCATAGTAGGCGCAACTTTCCTTATCCTGTGGCTGCTTCAGCTTCAGAATTGGGCTTTGGTTGGATGCGCCGTCGTAGTGGGCCTTCTTGTCGGCATAATAATTGGCCGTAGCACTGAGTACTATACCTCACAGTCCTACAAGCCCACAAAAAAACTTGCTGAAAGCGGCACTACCGGTCCTGCCACCGTTATCATTTCCGGCGTGGGACTCGGCATGATTTCCACTGCTGTGCCTGTGCTTGCTGTGGTTGTGGGCATCATACTCAGCTATTGGTTTGCCTCAGGATTTGATTTCACTAATGTTGCCATGGGTCTTTACGGAATAGGTATTGCTGCTGTAGGCATGCTCTCCACTCTTGGCATAACACTTGCCACCGATGCTTATGGCCCGATTGCAGACAATGCCGGCGGAAACGCCGAGATGAGCGGCTTAGGCGAGGATGTGCGCAAACGCACCGATGCTCTTGACTCGCTCGGCAATACTACAGCGGCTACCGGCAAAGGTTTTGCTATCGGTTCAGCAGCCCTTACCGGTTTGGCGCTCCTTGCTTCATATATTGAGGAAATCCGTATTGGTCTCAATCGTCTGGGCGAAACCATGATACAGATTGGCGATAATGTCGTGAACATTCACGAGGCATCATTTACCGATTTCATGGCTTTTTATGAAGTCAATCTCATGAGTCCCAAAGTATTGTCAGGCATGTTCATCGGTGCCATGATGGCATTCCTTTTCTGCGGTCTGACAATGAATGCCGTGGGGCGTGCAGCAAGTCACATGGTTGATGAGGTGCGTCGTCAGTTCCGTACCATCAAGGGCATCCTCACCGGCGACGCCGAACCCGATTATGCCCGCTGCGTGCAGATTTCCACCAAGGGTGCTCAGAAAGAAATGGTGTTCCCCTCCGTTCTCGCCATCATAGCTCCCATTGTTACCGGACTCATATTCGGTGTCCCCGGCGTGATTGGTCTTCTTGTCGGCGGCCTTAGCGCAGGTTTCGTTCTGGCTATCTTTATGGCCAATTCCGGCGGCGCATGGGACAACGCCAAGAAATATGTGGAAGAAGGTAATTTCGGTGGCAAGGGCAGTGAAACTCACAAAGCCACTGTGGTTGGTGACACCGTCGGTGACCCGTTCAAAGACACATCCGGCCCGAGCCTCAACATACTTATAAAACTCATGTCAATGGTATCTATTGTCATGGCAGGCCTCACCGTAAGCTGGAGCCTCTTCTGATTACAGAACATACTATAACTGTACACACTCCAAGAGTTGATGTAGGGCTCTTGGGGTGTGCTGTTTAATGGTGGTCATGTTCCTCTCCGTACCCACCGGTATCAATATGATTGTGTCTGTCATTCTCTTTGCCATGGGTTTTTCCGAAGGTGTAGGTAATGCCCAGACGGAGCGTCCTGCCTCCTGACCACTTGCTTATTGACTGAGTGTAGCCATTACCATACAGTATGTCGTGGGATTTCTTGGAACTGAAAATGTCTTTACATATTAGTGAAATTCTCCATGCTCCTATCTTCTTGCTTAATCCGGCATCAATATCCCAATCCGGCTCCAATGTGCCTTGTGCGGTGGCACTGCGGGAATTGTATCTTCCTGTAACCTGAAAAGCCATATCCCATGGCAGCTGCAACGAAGCCATGCAACGGACATCCCACACGAAACGATTCTGTTTCTTGCCGTATATTGTATAGAAACTGTCGTGCAGCGGATAGTCGGTACTCCATGCTTTAAGATGACTGTTGTACAGATTGACTGTCGTTGTCAGTGTCAAATATTTTAAGAGTGTGTTGCGGGATATGATTTCAATACCGGTATTCATCATGTTGCCTACATTGGCATGACCGTAATACATTGTGTTTATATCCGGGTTAGATGCCATCGGCGCAAGGAAGCTGACATGGCTTATCATATCATTGCTGGCACGAAAATAACCGGATACCGACAGCATGTGGTTGTTCCAGTTCCTGATATACGACAGTTCAACCGCATTACTGTATTCCGGCATAATCAGTGGGTTGCCGAGATGTACTTCCAAGGGGTCGGAAATATTTTCAAAAGTGTTGAGCTGAGGCCCGTATGGACGGCGTATGCGGCGGGAGTAATTTAATTTCAACTCATTATTGTCAAGAAACGACCAGCCTATTGATGCTGATGGAAATAATGCAAAATCATTTTTCTTAAATTGGGTTACATCCGCATCTGTCTGGCCAAAACCGAGAGAGCGTGTTCGTATCTGCCAGGCCTCTCCGCGCAATCCGGCTGAAAATGTCAATCGCTCATAGCTGCCTGAGAAATTTATATATAAAGCCGAAATATCAGTGTCATATTTGAAGCGGTTATATAGGTCATCTATTGGCACAAGGTTATTTTCATTTGTACCTTCTTCATACGATGCAGGGCTGTTTTCGTGATTATAATTTCCTTTGTACCCGGCTTCGATACGCAGCCACCGCAGCACCTGATTCGAATAATCAAGTGCGGCTTCCCAACTGCTTATTTTCATATTCTGATGCTGGTTTTGCCACACCGGTTCCTCTGTACCGTCGGGCCATATGGTATTTTCATGAATATGGTTGTCATTTTGCCCCCTCCATATATTGTAGCTCACATTGGCATCTATAAAATGGTTGGAACTGAAGTTATGTTTGTAACCAAGCATAATATTTGCTCCACGCGTGTCCCCATTTTCTCTCATGTTATTGATATTGCTGCTCCATTGTCCGGGCAAGTCACAAAGGTGAGAAGTGACTGTCCGCCCCCATTGATGCCCGAGAGATCCGATTGCGCTTACGTAAACAGTATTATTGTCATCAGGTTTGAAATTTGTACCCAAGCGTAGAAACATACTATTTTCATGTTTTTTGTTGTCACCATCTGAGTTGAGGTAATGATTCTCTTCATAATTGCGGCGCGACTCCGAACCTCCCGGTTCATGTTGCGTTTTGAGACTTATACCGGCAAAAGATTCAAATTTCCCCATATTATAATTGATGTTGAAATTTACGTTTGCCGTACCTCGGGTATCCACATTCGCTTCTGCATTTCCGAAATATCCCCGACGGGTGTCTTCTTTAAGGCGTATGTTTATTATGCCTGCCGTTCCCTCTGTACTGTGTTTTGATGAAGGATTGGTCATCACTTCAATACTTTCAATACTTTCGGCCGGTATTTGACGGAGTATTTGGGCGCGATTTTCGGCCGTCATACCCATTTCTTTGCCATTGATCCATACAAGAACATCAGCATTCCCACGCAAAGATATTTCACCGTCATTATTTACATTTACAGATGGAATGGCAGCAAGAAGTTCGCCGGCCGACACTCCGGCTGACATTATGTTTGAGCTGACATTGAATACCTTGTGCTCACTGTTGACCGACATCTGGCTTTTCCTCCCCGATACCACGACCTCACTGAGAAGTTTCGTATCTTCGGCAAGTTCTATATTCCCAAGATTGAGCTCATTATTGGTCACCAGTATATCCCTCTCCTGAGGTATGCTTCCAATCATGTTGAATCGGATAACATATTTCCCTGACGGTGCGTTTGAAATTACGAATTTTCCATTCTCATCAGTCATTGCACCTATTGAAAGAGGTGTTTTTGTTTCGGGTTCCAAAAGGACTACTGTGGCGAAATCAAGAGGCTCGGAGGTACTCTTGTTGAGAACCGTGCCCGATATACTACCGTCGGCATATGCGTATGTTGCAATCAGTAGCAAGCCCGCTGAAATAAATGGCAGTTTAAAATTCATTTATGTTGCTGTTTTTTGTTTTCTGGATGCAAAGATACCGATATATAGTTGCAACCCGTTTGCAAACAGCAAGCGCAGATATGGACAGAAAGATATAATCAATCAGATTTCTTCCGACATTCAGGACATATTCCTTTAAGTATAAAATCCATAGATTTTACCAGGTATGAATCCGGAATACCTATATGAGGTATCGCTATCTGTTCCAGACAGTAAACCTTATCACATTTTTCGCAATAAAAATGCATGTGCTGATCGGAGATGCTGTGATGGTGGCTTGGGCAAATCTCATATTTCAGTGAGCGGCTTCCGTCTTTGATAACATGCACCATCTCTTTTTCTGTAAAAAGCTCAAGCACACGAAATATGCTTGCCTTATCCATTGTGGAAATGGTCTCTTCCAAATCCGCAAGGCTTATAGGCGAAGAGGCATTTATCAGCTCTTTCGCAACAAGTATTCTGTTTGGGGTCGGTTTGACACCCTTTCTGTTCAAATAATCAGGTATATCATTAATCTTGTCCATGCTTCTGCAAAGATAAACATTCTGCTCGACATATGGATATAGGCGAAGTAGTGTATAGGGTTTGGTTATAGTTAGAGAAATCTGTTTTCGGAATAGCATCGCACCTCTTGATATTGAGCACTTGGCTGCCACAATTGTCTGAGGCATGCAGATTGTTCAGTTAAAACTAGTCAGGATACTTACCCATATTCTTCAGCCATATCTTTGTGCGATAAATAAGTCTCCATATCCTTATCGCCTCGTCCGCTCACTGTCAGTACCACTACATCGTCACTCTTTAATTGCATCTTTTGCAAAGCGGCAATAGCATGGGCACTCTCTAATGCCGGGATTATTCCTTCAAGGCGTGTCAGTTCATAAGCTGCTTTCACAGCTTCATTGTCGTTAATGGAGAATACTGTGACGCGATGCTGTCGCGCCAGATTTGCGTGGAGGGGTCCTATGCCGGGATAGTCAAGACCGGCCGAGATTGACTCAGCCTCCATTACCTGTCCGTCCGGTGTCTGCAATACAAGAGTCCTGCTGCCATGAAGTATTCCCACTTGTCCTGCATTTATCGTAGCTGCGGTGTGTCCCGTGTCAGCTCCTTGTCCACCGGCTTCAGCAAGCATTATTTTTACCCGATTATCGTCAATATAGTGATAAATAGTGCCGGCGGCATTGCTTCCTCCACCTATACAGGCCACAAGATAATCAGGATAATCGCGCCCGATTTTCTCGCTCAATTGAGTCTGTATCTCTTCCGATATTACACTTTGCAGTCGTGCCACCATGTCGGGATAAGGATGCGGACCCACAGTGCTCCCTATAATATAAAAAGTGTCGTCGGGGTGTGTACACCAGTCATGTATGGCCTCGCTGGCGGCATCCTTCAAAGTCCTGTTGCCGGAGGTTACGGAACGTACTTCTGCCCCGAGCATTCGCATACGTTCTACGTTAAGGCGTTGCCGCTCCACATCAACAGCACCCTGATACACCACGCAGGGCATGTTCATCAATGCACATACCGTAGCGGTCGCCACTCCATGTTGTCCGGCTCCCGTCTCTGCGATTATGCGTGTCTTGCCCATCTTCTTTGCCAACAATATCTGTCCTATGGCATTGTTTATTTTGTGCGCGCCGGTGTGGTTCAGGTCCTCACGCTTAAGATAGAGTTGGCAACCGTATTTCTCGCTCATTCTTCGTGCATAATAAAGTGGCGAAGGCCGCCCCACATAATCGCGCAACAACTGAATATACTCTTTATTGAACTCCTCACTTTCAATCACTTTAAGATATTCATGTTGCAGCGTTTCCACCGCGACACGTAACTCTTCCGGAACATACGCTCCTCCGAATTCTCCATAAAATCCATTTTCATCTAATTGAAATGCCTTTTTCATATTCTGTTTTCTTAAATTGTTTTTTGTCGGTTACAAAAGCAGCAGGGCCCGTTGCTGTCGCGACGGGCCCTGCTGTATCTAATTTGTTTATTAAGTTCTGAACAATTATTGTTTAGGTACACGGCATCTTATCTCGCGACTTTTTAATCTCGAGTTTTGCCACCACCATGCGTTGTTGCTCAGATAAACTTTCATTATATTCTTGTTGGTTGTTTAGTTGCAAAGATAGCAATAAAGTGTGAAACTTCCAAACTTCTTTCAACAAGGCAAACTGTTTTTTTGACGATAGGCTAGGTCAGATTTCCGGTTCTATATCTGAAACCACCGGTGCGGTTGATTCCGCTATGGTCTCCTTGATATTGAACACCGCTGCTGCGCCGAGTATCAGGAGCACTCCCGCCAGCACCAGCATCATCACTTGGCTGCCGCCCACGCACCATAGCACTGTGCCGCCAAGAGCAGCGGCAATTATCTGAGGCACGCAGATGGTTCCGTTAAACAATCCGAGATACGTACCCATATTCTTGCCCGAAAGCGAGTTGGTAAGAATGGTGAACGGCATCGCGAGCATTGCCGCCCATGCACACCCTATCAGGAAATATGACACGAACAGCCCGTATTGATTGGTGATGAAATATACCGAGATAAATCCTATTCCGCCGAGCACAAGGCTGAGCGAATAGGCCACTTTGTGGCTGCGGAACATCGGTATCACCACTGCCCACAGCACGGAGCCTACTGCCTGCACTGCAAACAGCACTCCCACCCAGTTGCCGGCCTCCTGATATGCGGCCGATGCAGTGTCGGAAGTTCCCCATACATTGTGCGCTATCGCTCCGTTGGTATAGGTCCACATGTACATGAAAGCTGCCCAGCAGAAAAACTGCACCAGTCCCACCGTCCAGAATGTCTTGGGCGCATGCTTGAGCAGATGGGCAAGTGAGCTGCTCTCTTTCTCCTGTTCCTGCGTGATGCCGTGAAACCGGGCATACTCTGCCGGCGGCATTTCACGGATAGTGGCAAAGCTGTATATCACGCACAGCACCAGCACCGCTGCACCTATATAAAATGAGTAGGTCACTGTATCGGGCACCTGACCCGCAGGTGCAAGATTGCTTATCCCTATGGCTGTAAGAGTGATAGGCGCGAGATACCCCACTAATGAGCCTGCATTGCACAGGAAGCTCTGTATTGAATAGGCCAAACCCTTTTGTTTCTCGTTGACCATGTCGCCGACCAGCATTTTAAACGGCTGCATAGCCATGTTGATTGATGTGTCAAGAAACATCAGCGCTATGAATCCAAAGGTCATCGCTCCGGCTATAGTCAATCCGAATGAACCCGCATTAGGCAGCAGACACATCACTATGATTGCCACCGCCGCGCCAAGCAGCAGATAGGGCAGACGTCGTCCCAGACGGTTCCATGTGCGGTCCGATGCTGCGCCGACAAGCGGTTGCACTATTATCCCCATCAGCGGGGGGAGTATCCAGAAATAACTGAGATTGTGAGGGTCAGCACCAAGGGTGGCGAATATTCGCGAGATGTTGGCACTCTGCAAGGCATAGGCTATCTGCACTCCGAAAAATCCGAAGCTGAGATTCCATAGCTTCCAGAATCCAAGATTGGGTTTGGTGAATGTGTTCATAAACTTGAATATGTGTTCTTTGATATGTAAGTATGATAATTCTTCTTATTTCACTAATGAGTACAGCCATGCTATCTCTTCAGCCCAGATGGTGTCGTCGGGCGTTTCAAGTATCAGCGGTATGTCATCAAGGCGGCTGTCATTCATCATCCGCTCAAAAAACTCTTTGCCAAGCATCCCTTTGCCCAGCGATTCGTGACGGTCAACCTTGCTGCCGACTCCCTTCTTGGAGTCATTGATATGCATTCCGCACAGATAGTTCAGCCCCACTATCCGGTCAAACTCTTTCCACGTGTGCTCATAACCTTCCGGAGTGCTGAGGTCATAACCCGAGGCAAACGCATGGCAGGTGTCTATGCATACCCCCACGCGGCTCTTGTCGTTGATTTTGTCTATTATGTGGGCCAGATGCTCAAATGCGAATCCGAGATTGCTCCCTTGGCCCGCAGTGTTCTCTATCACGGCTTTCACCCATTCGGTCTGCTCCAGAGCAAGGTTTATCGACTCTGCTATCAGGTCAAGACATGCCTCCTCCTCCATCTCGTTCAGATGGCTTCCGGGATGAAAATTCACCATCGTAAGCCCAAGGGCATGGGCGCGGTTCAGTTCATCTATAAATGCCTCGCGGCTCTTGGCAAGTTTTTCGGCGTCCGGTGCCCCGAGATTTATCAGAAAGCTGTCGTGAGGCAGTATGTATTTCGGCGCATAGCCGTACTCCGCACAGTGTGCCTTGAACTGTTCTATCTCAGCCGGCTTCAGCGATGCCGATTTCCATCGCTGGGGCTGACGGGTGAATAAGGCAAATGCCCGGGCGCCTATTTCATGGGCTTTTACCGGAGTGTTGGCGATGCCGTCCGACATCGACACGTGTGCTCCTACATATTTCATGTCAGATAATATTTACGCGTAAAAATAAAACTTCTCCGCGAATTTAATGTTTTTTCGGATATTTGTACCTCTTATTGGTGTGAAAAATAATTTTTGCCGCTATTTTTATTATCTCTGTCCGAAAATTCCTATCTTTGTGTAATTGTATTCAAACACCCGTTTATGCTTATTATTGGAATTGCAGGTGGCACCGGTTCCGGCAAAACCACCGTGGTCAACAAAATAATCAATAGCCTTCCTCCCGGCGAGGTGGCCGTTCTCCCGCAGGATTCTTACTACAAGGATTCAAGTCATGTGCCCCCCGAGCAGCGCAGTAAGATTAACTTCGACGAGCCCGCTGCCATCGAATGGCCGCTTCTCGTCAGTCATCTCAACATGCTCAAGGAGGGCAAGGCCATTGAAATGCCCACATACTCCTATCTCACTTGCACCCGCCAGCCCGAGACGGTTCATGTTGAGCCACGCGATGTGGTCATTGTCGAGGGCATACTTGTCCTTACCGACCCCGTCCTCCGCTCCATGATGGATGTAAAGGTGTTTGTGGATGCCGATGCCGACGACAGGCTCATTCGCGTCATTGCACGCGACTGTGTGGAGCGTGGGCGCACACCCATGATGGTCATCACCCGCTATGAGGAAGTTCTCAAGCCCATGCATTCCATGTATATTGAGCCTTCTAAGCGTTTCGCCGACCTCATCGTGCCTCAGGGTGGCAATAACATGGTGGCTATCAATCTCCTTACTGATTACATTGAAGCGCGGTTGCGCAAAGCACGCTGCACCCACGAATAATCTTCCTTATGGCTATTAGCATTACACGCGACGATAAACAATACATTACCGAGGATGCCCCAGTGCTTTACGAGCTGGACAATCCCGAGGCCGAGCAGCGTCCTCCCGTTCCCGACTCGCCCGTGGCCCCGGCCCACACACCGCACAAAGGCACCCCCGACCACATGGTGCTCCGTACCGAGAATCTCGTGAAGAAATACGGCAAGCGCACCGTGGTCAATCATGTGTCCATTGATGTGACACAAGGCGAGATTGTGGGCCTGCTGGGCCCTAACGGTGCCGGCAAAACCACCACATTCTACATGACCACCGGCCTTATCATCCCCAACGAGGGGCAGATATACATCAACGACATGAACATCACCAAGTATCCTGTGTACCGCCGTGCCCAGTACGGCATCGGTTATCTCGCGCAGGAGCCTTCCGTGTTCCGCAAACTTTCGGTGGAAGACAATATCCGTGCCGTCCTCCAGATGACTAAAACCACCGTTGAATATCAGAAAGAAAAGCTTGAAAGTCTGCTTGACGAATTTTCGTTGCAGCACGTGCGCAAGAATCTCGGTGACCAGCTCTCCGGAGGCGAACGCCGACGCACCGAAATTGCGCGGTGTCTTGCCATCAACCCCAAGTTCATCATGCTTGACGAGCCGTTTGCCGGTGTTGACCCCATCGCCGTAGAGGATATTCAGCGGGTAGTTTACAGCCTTAAGGAAAAGAACATCGGCATCCTCATCACCGACCACAACGCTCCCGAAACACTCTCCATCACCGACCGCGCTTATCTGCTTTTTGATGGCAAAATCCTGTTTCAGGGCACTTCCGAGCAGCTGGCCGAGAACCCCGTCGTGCGCGAAAAATATCTCGGCACCCAGTTCATATTCAATCGCAAGAAATTCAATTAACCGCATCATCTCCGTTCCATGCAGCCGTTATTTTCCATAATCACTGTTTGTTACAATGCCGCCGACACCATCGCCGTCACCATGCAGAGTGTAGCCCTGCAGACTTGTCGCGACTATGAGCACATCATCGTGGACGGAGCTTCCAAGGACTCTACGCTTCAGATTGCCCGTTCACTCGCCACGAGCTGCACCCGCATCGTCTCCGAACCCGACCGTGGAATATACGATGCCATGAACAAGGGCATGGATCGTGCCTGCGGCAAATACCTGATTTTCCTTAACGCCGGTGATGCGTTTCATGCTCCCGACACCCTCGCCGTCATTGCCGGGGCTATAATGAAAAATCATTTTCCGGGAGTGCTCTACGGGCAGACTGATATAGTTGATGCCGAGGGACGCTACCTTGGCCCCAGACATCTCATTGCGCCTCCCAAACTCTCCTACAAATCCTTTGCGCAAGGCATGGTTGTCTGCCATCAGGCGTTTATAGCGCTTGCACGCATCGCCATGCCCTACAACACTCGCTATCGCTACTCTGCCGATTTTGAATGGTGCATACGCTGCCTCCAGCATTCACGAAAAAACATCTATATCCCTCACACATTGATAAATTATCTCTGCGAGGGTGCCACCACCTCCCATCGCGGCCGCAGCCTGTGGGAGCGGTTTCGCATCATGTGCCGTTATTACGGCACCGTCCCCACTGTGGCGCGTCATCTGCGCTTCATTCCGCGTTTTCTTAACAACCGTCGCGCCATGCGCTCATCTCATCCGCAATGATACAGCTCAACACTACTTTCTACGTGCATGTTTCCGTTCGCAGCAGCTTCCTTGACTGGGTGCGCGCCACCTATATCCCCGATGCCGTTGGATCGGGCATATTCACCTCGCCCCAGCTCATGCTCGTGGAGCACAGTGTGGAGCCTGATGCGCTCACTTATGCCGTGCAGTTCACTGCCGTCAATGTGGCCGATGCCCGCCGTTGGCACGATGAGGGCAGGGGAGCGGCCCTTCGGCAGGCCATAATGAAGCTGCATCCCCAAAAAGTACTTTTCTTCTCATCATTCATGGATATTTTGCCTCTATGACATCCGCCGCACGTTCATCATCGCCGCTTGCTGCCTACGATCGCATCATCATTGGCATTGACCCCGGCACCAATGTCATGGGCTATGGCATTTTGGGCGTTGCTGCGCGCAAGCCGGTTATGATAGCGATGGGTGTCATTGAGCTGAGCAAGTTTGAGAGCCATTACTGCCGTCTGGGGCGCATATATGAGCGTGTGCTCGGCCTTGTAGAGCAGTATCTTCCTGATGAAATGGCCATTGAGGCCCCGTTCTTTGGCAAAAACGTGCAGAGCATGCTCAAGCTCGGCAGGGCGCAGGGGGTGGCCATGGCAGCCGCATTGTGCCGCGACATACCCATCGTGGAGTACGAGCCGCGTAAAATCAAAATGGCCATCACCGGCAATGGTGCCGCCTCCAAGGAGCAGGTGCGTGAAATGCTTCGCCGCATACTCGACATTCCTCAGGAATCGCTCCTCCCGCAGCTTGACAGCACCGATGCCCTCGGTGCGGCATTGTGCCATTTCTATGAAAGCTCCAAGCCTGCCGCGGCCCGCTCCTCATGCAAATCTTGGAAAGAGTTCATTCTCCGTAACCCTGATAAAGTTAAATAAATCATTATATCAATCATGAAATTCTTTATTGTAGAAAACAATCAGCAGGCCGGTCCCTTCACTATTGAGGAGATGGCTGCCCATGGGGTCACACCTTCCACTCCCGTTTGGCGCGAAGGTATGAGCGACTGGGCGCCCGCCGGCAATATCCCTGAACTTGCTCCCTTGTTTTCCTCTGCCGGTCCGGTTCCTCAGGCCGCCCAATCGTTTGACCCTATCGATGCCGGCACTGAGGTTTGCCCCAAAACATGGCTCGCCGAATCCATCCTTGTCACACTTTTCTGTTGCATCCCTTTCGGCATTGTCGGCATAGTCAAGGCCAGTTCCGTGTCGTCAAGGTTCTCTATCGGTGACTTCGCCGGGGCGCGCAAGGCTTCTGCCGATGCCAAGAAATGGACCACTATCGGTTTCATTTGCGGCATTGTGTGGATTGTGTTTTACGCTATTTTTGTTGTAATAGCCGGTTTAACAGGATCATTTTAATTCATTATAATCTTCTACCATGTACAAATTTGACAAGCGTATAGTTATCACACTTGATGCCGGTGGCACAAACTTGGTTTTCGGTGCTATGCAGGCCAACGAGTTCATCGTCGATCCCATCACATTGCCCTCCAATGCGCAGGACCTTGACCTTTGCCTTCAGACCATGGTCAAAGGTTTTGAGCAGGTAATTGCCCAACTCGATCAGAAGCCTGTGGCAATAAGCTTTGCTTTCCCCGGCCCTGCCGACTATCCCAACGGCATTATCGGCGGTCTGCTCCCCAATTTCCCCTCGTTCCGCAACGGCGTGGCTCTCGGCCCGTTCTTGGAGGATAAATTCGGCATCCCCGTATATATCAACAACGATGGTGACCTCTTCGCGTTCGGTGAGGCTATCGGAGGTGCTCTTCCCGAAATCAACGACAAGCTCGCCGCCATGGGCTCCGCACGCCGTTATTCCAACCTTCTCGGTTACACTTTCGGCACCGGCTTCGGTATCGGCATGGTCATTGACGGCAAGCTCAACCGTGGCAACAACTCCTGCGTGGAAACATTCTGCCTCCCGCATAAAAAGAATCCCTCTTGGTTCGTGGAGGAAGGCGTTGCCATACGTGCCATAAAGCGCGTTTATGGCGAGGTTTCCGGCGATGTCAATCACAAATTTGAGCCTAAGGATATTTGCGATATTGCTGAAGGCAAAATCCCCGGCAACAAGGAAGCTGCAATCAAGGCTTTTGAGGAATTTGGCGAAGTGGCCGGCGATGCCATTGCCACTGCAGTAACTCTTACCGATGCCCTTGTGGTGATTGGCGGTGGTCTTACAGGTGCGCGCAAATTCTTTATGCCCTCGTTGCTCAAGCAGCTTCGCGGCGTGCTCCACTTCATCAATGGCGATGAAATCAGCCGTCTGCCCGAAAAAGTGTTTGACCTTGACAACGAAGAGGAGTTTGCCAAATTTGCCAAAGGCGACAGCCGTCCCCTCAAGGTATATGGCACCGACCGTTATGTCATTTACGATCCCATGAAATGCACCGGCGTGGCTATATCCAAGCTCGGGGCAAGCAAGGCCATTTCTATCGGCGCTTACTCCTTCGCACTCTCAATGCTTGATTCCGTCAACGAATAACATTGACCCGTCTTATAAAAAACCGGCCTCGGGCTTATTGCTCGCGGTCGGTTTTGTTTCTTTGATAAGTCATAACTATCAGCAGGGCCGTTATCACTACGCTTGTCAGCGTAAGCCACCAGTGTTGCGGCTCGGTTCCTATGCTGTCCATCGTCAGCACCCCGTTGCGGTGTGCCATCCATATCGATGTGGCTGCAAGCGTGTTGTTCAGCACATGCGCTGTAACCGGTATCCACAGGTTTTCCGTCCACACGGCCAAGTATCCGAAATATGCGCCCAAAAGCAGTCTCGGCACAAATCCGAAAAACTGCATATGCACCGCGCTGAAAATCACTGCCGTCGTCCACACTGCCACATGCTTGCTCACAGGCACCGTGGCTATCAGCCGCTGCAATGTGCCGCGAAAATACATCTCCTCGCTCACTCCTGCCAGCACTCCCGCTATCATCAGGGCCACTATATAGGCCGCCACGCTCCAGTTTCCGAAAAGCAGCAGAGTCATCCTGCCCGCATTCTCTTCCGCCACGCGCATCCACTCCTCCATTCCGTGCAGGCTTTCAGGCAGCACTATCCCTTTGTTCCATTCCACCACGCAGTTCATGGCCGGTACTGCCGCTATCAGTGTGGCTGCCACAAGCAGCAGCGTGGCCGCATCGGGCTTCTTCTCCACCATCAGAAATTTTGCCGGTGTCCTTGTGCACATCATCGCCACCGCTATGGCCGGAACTATAAACATCATCACATCCTGTATCACCGTTCCCACTCTCAGTTTCCCGGGAGTCACGCCGTGCATCGTTATCACCCCCGTAAGCACGCTGCCGAGCACCATGCACAGCACCGTTACCAGTACAAACAGCCATAATCTTTTACCCGCAGGAATCAGAAATCTTATATCGGTTTTGTCACTCATCGCTATATATTATTAATTATATGTGTGTATAAAATTCATTCGTCAGTTTGCGGTACTCCGGCGTGTATTCTCCGGCGGCATCGCGTATAGCCATCTCCGAGCGTTCTATGGCTGTCAGGTCGCGGCCCATCTGCACCATTACCCTTATGGCCGGTTTGTGTGCCGCTGATTTCACCATGCATATCCGCTGCATGTTCAGTCTCAGCATTGCGGTTTGCACCTCTATGTCGTCCAGCCTATCCGCCGGTGCTATCAGGCTCAGTTGGCCGTGGGGGGCAAGCCTTTCGGCAGCCAACTCTATCAGTGAATCCACCGTCAGCGTATCGCCGTGCCGCGCTTCCGATCGCCGCGCGTCGGGCGACCTCAGTGTTGTCTTGAAAAATGGCGGATTGCTCACAATCACATCGGGGCAGGGCAGTCCCTCGGCAACTTTCATGGCATCGCCGGCCAATATTCTCACCCTCTCGCTCCATGGCGATGATGCCGCGTTCATCGTAGCCTCCTCGGCCGTCGTAGGGTCTATCTCTATCCCCGTTATGCTGCATTGGCTCCGCTGGGCGGTCATCAGGGCTATCAGACCCGTGCCGGTGCCTATGTCCAACACGGTGCCTTCTTCCGGCAGCCTGCACCATGCCCCTAACAGCACCCCGTCGGTGCCGGTTTTCATGGCGCTGCGCTCTTGGCGCAGGTCAAACTGCTTCATATGAAAAATCATCTCTTTCACCGTGCAAAAATACAAAAAAATTCTCCCTTGACCGGCAACATCCGCCCATAAACAGAGCGCGACCCCCGCCATGGGAGTCGCGCTCATTATCGTGGATTGTGATATGTCGGTTATCTCTTTTCGATCATCTGCTTGGTGGTCTTGCCGCCCTGACGCACGATATACATGCCCGGTACAAGATTCTTTGCTTCGATCTTCATGCCCTGAAGGTTGTAGTACTCGGCTGCGCCGTTGCTTCCGTCAAGTTCCACACCGTCAATTGCGCCTGACAGCTGTGTGAATGTCACGGTCACTGTTATGTCACCTTCCACGGCGGTGTAGAAACATATCGTACCGTTGGCCAGACGCCAGTCATCCAGTCCGTCATCAAAGCTGTTTTGCGTGTCGGCATCCACTGTCACTGACTCACCGTTGTTGGTGGCTATGATGCTGGTCACTTTTTCGCCTTCATCGGGCACGGCTGCAAAGTACAGGTCGGTGTTTTTGCCTATCTGGCTGCCGCTGCTGTATTCGTTGCTCGGCATCCCTTCGTCATCATATCCCATACCGGCCACGCAGTGTCCGTTGCCCTCTGTTACTATGGTGATGGTGTAGAGTGCTTCCACAAACACTGCTTTAACCTCCGTTGCCTTGGTTACGGTAACGGTAAATTCACCATTCTCGTCCACTACCACAACATTGCCGTTCACGGTCACTCCTTGCAGGCTGCGGTCGGTGTCGGGTGTGGCTGTGAATGTTACTTCAGTGCCCGGTGCCAATACTGTGCCGTTTGCCACTGATTCGCCGTTGATGGACGCAAGCAGTGAGCCGTCGCCGTCCACGCCGTAGCTCAGACGGTAACCGAAGTGTGCGGTAAACGAGGCGTTGGCCTCACCTTTGTATGTGTACGATGCTGTGGTGGTCACAACTTCATCGTCGCCGTTGGTCCAGTTGATTACATCAGCACCTTCGGCCGGAGTGGCGGTGAAGCTTACGTTCTTGTTCTTGGTGCTTACGCTCTGGCCTTCATATTCATCAAAGGCCACGGTACCGAGTGCTTCGTTGTCCGATGCTATGGTCACTGTGCGCTCGCGGGCAAATTCTGCCGGCACTACGCTTATGTTGAAGTCGTATGCCACACCGTTGCGCATTTCGCCGTCATCCCATATCGACAATGTCCAGTTGGTTGATGAATTTGCAGGCTCGTTGAACACAAGGCGCATTCTGTAAATGCCGGGCTTCACACCCTCGGGCACTATCACTGTTTTGGTGGTGGTTTTGCCTTTGAACTTGCCGCTGGTCATGGCTCCCTGTTCGCGAACCACATATTCTTTCTCGTCGGTGAAATCACCGTCATTGTTCCAGTCCACATAGTAGGCAAGCTGGGTCCAGTCTATTTCGGTGCCGCAGCTCACATTGGTGCCGTTGATGTTCACTGTTTCGGTGTTTTCCCACACTGTGAATGAGTAGCTGAAGTTCTCGGTTCCTTCCTCTATTACTATTGGGTTGACGGTCTTGTCAATTATGGCTCCGCTTTCGGTTCTGGTTTCTACCGGACCTTCATAGATGGTAAACGGCAGCTCATCCACTGTGGTGGCCTCGAACACTACCGGTGTGTCGGTGCCTGAGGTAGTGAACTTCTTGATGTAGCGGTTTTGCTGGTTCACGCCGTTGGTGTAGTAACGGGTGAGTGCGGGATATTCCACGCCCTCTTGTGTCACCGCACTGATTGTGGTGTTTTCGTTCACGGTGAGTGTTGTGCCGTTGAAATCGTTTCCGTTCACCACATATTTCACGAATGTGTAGCCCGATTCGCGCTCAAAGTTCAGTGTGAGCACCTCTCCTTCCAAAGTCTTGTCGCCGCTGGTAAAATTGCCGGTTACAAACCCTTCATCGGTTTTCTTGAGACCGTTCACTGTTATGGTGCCGCCCACGGCCGGTTGATCTATGGTGATGGTGTACAGCTGCTTTTCGCGGCCCAGTATAGCAAGGGTTGCTGCGCTTGAGGGCATGGTGAAGGTGTATGCGCCGTCCACTTCGTGAAGTGTCTCGTCGCCGAGCGCCACGCCGGTAAGCACCTTGTCTTCGGGCACTGTTACGGTTAGGCGCAGGTCGGTCCCTTCAAGCACTTGGGCAAGATTCACTTCCTCGCCGGTAGTGGTGGCGAGGGTGTAGGGGAAGTTCATATCATTGCTCACTGTCAGCGCGTAACTGTTCTGGCCTGTGATGATGTCTATGTCATCTTTGCTCAATGACCCGCTGAGCACGAAAGTGCCACCGTTGGCCACTGGCTCGTCAAGCACTGTGATGGTTGACACCTGATACCCCTCGGCTGCTGTGGCGCTCACGGTTATCTCTGTGCCCACGGGCAACGTAACGGTTTCGCCTGCTGTCAGTATGCCGTCGGCGGTGCTGAATGTCAGTGTGCTCAGGTTGGTGTAATCGCTCGCTTGGGGCACTGCGAATTCCGCTGTGCCATTGAGATTGGCAGTCACTGTCACCATTTTGCCTCGACGGGTGGTCGAGCAAGGATCGTATTCGTGGCTGTTGTGCATTTTGGCCTCGCCGCTCACAAAGCGTAGGGCCACCGGACCGTTGTGGATGCCGTCAGGCACCACAATCGGGGTCGTACTGGTGAAATCAAAGGCGTTGTTCGAAACATAAGCCGCAAGGTCGCCCGCCGCAAGGTTCTCGAAAATGGTGTAGGTTTCGTCGGCACTGAATTCTCCGTCGCCGTTCCAGTCGGCATACATGTTGCACATGCCCCACTGCATGTGAAAGCCGCCGGTCAGGTTGAACGTAAGCTCGTCACCGGCTTTCAGATCCACGATTTTGCTGGAGGTCAGGTCGGTGATGCCGTTGGTGGATGAGGTAAGCTCTGACAGGAGTATCGACAGTTCTTCCTCGCCGTTCACCATCATCTTGTAGTTGTTGGCGCCGTAATGGTTGCCTTCGCTGTTGTAGGGCGATGTGCCCGCGCAATAGCTCGGCATCTCTGCGCCCGCTGCAAGCATGGGCAATGTCGCGGCGCAAAGCATTGTGAGTAAAGCTTTTTTCATGTAATTAATGGTTTGGTTTATGGTTGTTGTCTTTTGTCTGCAAATATAATATATAATATGTGTTCCTACAAATTTTAGTCCCCTCTTCTGTTGTTTATATACATTGTTAATTAAGCATAATTAACATATCGTTCTTTGGCATAAACAAGCTATTATTATTAAATTTGTGCACTTTATGTTTAATACCTTATTGTTGAAAGCATATACCCGTTAATAGATGTTTATCCGCCGGGCGCGTCTCAAGGAGATGGGTTTGGCTCTAATTTATTTTGTTTCAATTAGTAATACCAATTTGTTAATCACTTAATTATTAATCTTAGTTCTTTAAATCATGAGAAAATCTTTACTATTTCTCTTGGGAGCTGCAATGGCTATGCCTCAGTTGCAAGCTGTTGAGAATCAGGCAGTAAACCCTCAGGCCAATTCTTCTGGCAATAGGGCTGATGCTTTGATTATTCCGTTTAATGCTACAGGACTCCAGATGGTACGCAATGAGTACAATCAGGTTGCTGTGCCCGATGACGCTGCCTATACTGTAGGTATGTGGTTTTATCCTCAAGGCGTTGGTGGTGTATATAGCTATGACCATATTTTCGCAGTAGCTCCACACAAAACAGAGTGTATAACTTGGACTCACTACATGGTGTCAAGTGATTCCGAAGGTAACTTCTTTTTCAATGTTAAGCAGAATGACGGTGGCACCATGGAAGGCGATGACTGGGACACCACTACTACTTTCACTTATGCTGGTTTTACTGGAGATATGAGCTATTGTATGGGTCCTCAGTTGCATCTTGGCCAATATACCATGGGTGAATGGCACCACATGCTCATTTCTATTGACAATGCCAACAAGCATCTTGCCATTTATGTTGACGGTCAGCTTGATAAAGAGATTGAGATTTCCGCTCCTCTTACTTTCTCTGAATCATACTACTTCCAGTTCGGTTATTTTGGAACAAACAACAACAAGTTTGACGAAGTTCAGTTCTTCAACCGTGCTCTTACCGCCGAAGATGCTGCTGCCGCTTATATTAACGCAGCCAATGTTGAGGGTATAGCATCTATCTTCACCCTTAATGCTGTAGCTGATGGCTCTGTTGGTACTTTCAAGAATGATCTTATTGGCGGTGCCGATGTTGATGGTACTTTCACTCGCAAAACATACGGTGCTTTTTGGGGTATTCCTTACAACTATTATAACACTACCGGTTGGGCTGAACAGGATCCCACAATGGCCGAAGGTCGCGACATGACTGACAAGAACGCTGAAGTTAAGGTTGTTGCTGCACAGAATGGTACTCTTACCTTTACCCCCGTGGGCGACGCTACTGCTCTTAACGAAGGCGACAACACTATCCCTGTTGCTTCTTCTTACGTTGTTACCGCTACTCCTGCCGACGGTTACGCTCTCGTTACCCTCAAGGCTAAGACTGCTAACGGTGATGTAATTCTCACCAGCGGTCAGCAGGTTTGCGTGCTCGGTACTACCGAATTCTCCGCTACTTTCTCCAACAACTTCAAGACTGTTGCTGTTAAGAACGAGAACAATGTTCCTTACACCCTCTATCACACCGGTCTTGCTGTTGAACCTACCGCAGAAAACTCTTATGGCCTCCTCGTTGGCGAAACTTACAAGATGGTCTTTGAAGTACCTTTCGACAAGGTTCTCAACGGTATCACTGTTGAAGGCAACGAAATCGCTGCTGTTGACAATGCTTGCGAATTCACTGTAGGTGAAAACACTACCGAAGTTACTGTTAACGCTTCTGACAAGGAAACTGTTAACCTCACCATCGATCAGCCTATGGTTGACGGCGTTCAGGCAGGTACTCTCACCGTTTCCGGTTGGAATGGTGAAATCACCAATGGCAAAGCTGTCAAAGGCGATGTCCTCACCATGGCTTTCGTTCCCGCTGACGGTTATCGTTTCCGTCACTACATGATCAATGGCGAACTCTCTGTTGAGGCTACCGTAACTGCCGATGCAGACCTTACTCTCAGCATCGATGCTCAGGCCGGTAACGAATATCCTGCCATGACACGTACATTTACCAACTCTGTTACCCAGCAGAACCGTTACATCAAGTCTATGCGTCAGATTGACGGTGACTATCTGTTCAACGCTGAAACTTCTGATGAACTTGGCGCTGGTTACTTCCCCGGTCCTACCAACACTTATCTCCCCGATGGTGCTATCGTTAACAAGACCGGTATCCGTGCTGGTCACTTCCAGATCGATCAGGCTACTAAGGAATTCGGTTTCGTATTCACTCCTTGGACTGATCCTATCATCACTCCTGCAGGTTCTTGCAACTCCGAGTTCGGTTGGACCAAGTACTGCGTATATATTGACTGGAACAACGACGGTGACTTCACCGACGATGGCGAACGCGCTGCTCTTGACGAAGTAGGTTGCTCAAGTGGCAAGTATAACGATGAGGCTAACTGCACCAAGACCATCACCGTTCCCGAAGGTCTTGCACAGGGCATTTACCGCATGCGTATCGTATTCTACGAGCCCGGTGATGCTAACTGGTACGAAAATCTCTTTGAAACCAACCAGATCCGTAACGGTGTTGCCTACGACTTCGATATCGATGTAGCTTCTTCAAGCTACGATCAGCCCCGTAAGGTATCTGTTGCTCCTAACTTCGCTGAAGGTGGTAAGGTTGAAATCACTGGCGTACCTGAACAGGAAGCCGGTATCACCGAAATCACTACTGCTTACAAGTATGTAACTTGCGTTGCTACTCCTAACGAAAATGTTACCTTCATCAACTGGTCAACTAAGGACAACACTCAGCTCACCACTGAAGCTACCTATGTTTACAATGGTACTGAAGATGCTGAACTCGTTGCTAACTTCGGTTATGTAATCAATGCTGAGGTTGAAGGCAACGGCCGTCTCTCCATCGCTTCCGAAGGCAACAACTACACCTCCGGTTCCGCTCTCGTTTACGGTTCTGAAGTAACCATTACTCCGGTTGCTGATCAGGGCTACGAACTCACCAGCCTTACTTTGAACGATCAGGAAGTTACTCTCGCTGCTGATGGCACTTACACCTTCACTCTTAACGAAAATGCTAACTTCAAGGCTGTATTCGGCGTTCACACCTACACTATCACCTACGCTTCTACCGGTGAAGGTTCAATAGCTGTTGGTACTGACTACGATGCTGATACTCATACCGTTCTTGACGAACTTGCTAACGGTGCTGAGGCTACCGACGACAACCTCATCTTCGTTCTTGCTACTCCCGCTGCCGGTCAGCAGATCAACTACATCAAGTACATCGCCGGCGACGGTGAGCATATCCTCTACCACGTAAACGGTGGTGGCGAATACGAAGTTGCTGATGATTACTCCGATGATGCTTCTGCTTGGTACACTCCTGCCAAGGCTATCGGTTGCGTTATCATGGGCGGTCTCGATGACTACAACATCCTCGTTGACTTCTCTGGCAAAGGCACCGGCATCAACGGTATCGAACTTGACGCTGCTAATGGTGTAGTTGAATACTACAACCTCCAGGGTGTTAAGGTTGCTGCTGAAAACCTCGCTCCCGGCTTCTACATCGCTCGTCAGGGCAACAAAGCCGTTAAGGTTCTCATCAACAAATAATCCACTCCGATTATTACGATAATCCGATAAAGAGCGCGACCATCCGGTCGCGCTCTTTTTCTTTTTCCCCCCTCTCAAAAATGGCAAAACAAAAGCCGGAAACAAATCTGTCCCCGGCCTCATGTGCTGTCTTATTTTGAAAATCGGCTACAACTCCATCTTGAGGAAGTCCCTGAGATTAACGTGCTCTATGCCCGGATATTCTCCGAATCCGCCACTGACAGCATCCATTGAAACAACATACTTCGGATAGTTGTCTTTTATTGCTGCAAGATTGCCGAATTCACGTTTCACTGTTTCCTCGGAAGCGAGCAGATATGTTACCTGTATATATATCTGGTGGTATGTCTTGGTAGCTACAAAGTCTATCTCTCCTGCACGAAGAAGTCCCACTGTGACTTTGAAACCCTGTCGGCGAAGGTGATTCCAAACCACATTTTCCATGATTTTCTCAATGCTGCCGCGTATGTCGGCTCCGCAAAGATAATTGCGTATGCCATGGTCGGAAAAGTAGCGTTTGTTGTTTGATTCAAGCAGCATTTTACCATGTATATTGAATCTGTCAACCACGATTGCCAAAAATGCCTTTCCGAGATAATCAAGGTAATTTGACACGGTTTCATCGCTGATTTTCTCTCCCCTTGATGTCATGTACTTGGCTATCTTTGCCACTGCAGTGGGTTTGCCTATGTTGTCGGCCACAAAGCGTATGATGTTTTCAAGCTGGGACACATTGCGCACCTTTTCTCTTGTCACAATATCTTTTACAAGTACGGTATTGTAAACGCCCTCCAGATAGTCGTTAATCTGCGATTGCTCCTCGGGCTTGAACGCAAGCAGTCCGGGTAAACCACCCATTCTCAGGTAATGCATGAGTGATTCGTTGCTGTCCTCCATCTTGTGAAACCGCAGGAATTCAAGATAAGAAAGATTAAGAACTTTAATCTCTACATATCTTCCTGCCAAATGTGTGCCTAATTCGCTTGAAAAAATATAAGCGTTGCTGCCGGTGGCTATGATTTGGCAACGGTTCTCGGCATGAAGACTGCGCAATGCAGTTTCATATTGCTCAACATCCTGCACCTCGTCAATAAGCAGATAATTTTCTTCTCCTTTGGGCAGTCGGGCAACGGCATAGTCATACAGCTCTTTTGCTGTCGCAATATCCCCGAACTCCTGATATTCCTTGTTGATATACACTATGTTTGCATCAGGCTTATTCTGTTTGAGCCATTCATGAAACAATTCAAGCACCTTGCTCTTGCCTACGCGGCGTTGGCCCACAAGGATTAGCATCATGCCTCGGTTAATCAATCCGGCAATCTTTTCTATGTATTGGGGACGAGGAATCAGTTCCATATCTTTTTTTCGCAAAGATAGCAAACCATAATCGGTAATCCAAGCAAATTTTGCGTTAATTCCCGATTATACTCGGTGATTTTTACATAATGATCCACTCACAAAATGGCATCAAGCCACTTTTTACACCCTTTAATTGCTCCATCAACTCATTTTTTACTCTTTCCTTTTGCATTTTTAACTTTTTGGTTTACCTTTGCAGTGCTTTTGGTGCCGGTTATGCCGGTGAAAAGGGAATCAGGTGTGAATCCTGAGCAGACCCGCTGCTGTAAGTCCTCTAAAGCAAGCATGGCTTCTACGCCACTGTGCCTCCGGGCATGGGAAGGTTGCCTGTTTGCGGACAAGCCAGAAGACCTGCCAACGAGCATATCTTAGTTTTGTAGTTTTCGGGACATAAAACGGCAAAACAACTCCTGTCAGGCTCTGTATGCCGTGTATTGGCACCGGGCAAGTGATAAGCGTTGTACACATCCGCAAGTGTCCGTAAAATATCACTTTTTGCAATGAGCCGATTCGCTTTCACTTCATTTTTGTTGCTCGTTTTAACCCTTCACCTCTCTGCTGCCGATTTCAGAGTCAGCGGTTACGTGGTGGATGTTGACGGACAGCCTGTGCCGTATGCGCATGTCTCCGTGCCCGGCACCAGTCTGGCCACGTTATGCAATATCAATGGCGCTTATTCGCTCTCTGTGCCTGAGGGGGCACGCACCATTCAGGTCTCTATGGTCGGCTACGAATCCGAAACCAAAAGCGTAAAGGTTGCCTCGGTCACAAAATGCAACTTCACTCTCCATGACAAGGCTCTTGCTCTTGACGGCGTGACTGTAAGTGCCAAAAGTGATAACCGCAGACTCAAGGAATCATTCTTTTCTGTCAATGCACTGGATGTTAAATCTCTGGCCGGCAGCATCGTCAATCTCAACGATGTTGTTGACCGGAGCTCCGGTGTGAAAGTGCGCCGTCAGGGTGGCACCGGCTCCGATTTTGACCTCTCCATCAACGGCCTTGGCGGAAATGCTGTGCGATATTTCATTGACGGTGTCCCTTTGGACGCTAAAGGCTCCGCCATCAATCTTGACAATCTGCCCGTAAGCTCCGTCAACCGTATTGAGGTGTTCAAGGGCGTTGTGCCGGGCCATCTCGGCAGCGATGCCTTGGGTGGTGCCGTGAATATTGTCACCAACAAAGCCAAGAAAAATTTTATGGATGTGATGATCGGTGGCGGCTCGTTCCACACTTGGAATGTTGACCTCAACGCCCAGTTCATCATTCCCAAAACCAAAATCGCCATTCGCCCCACATTTGCCTACAACTACTCCAAAAATGACTACATGATGCATGATGTGGAGGTGTGGGATGAAGCGTCACGCAAATATGTGCACACCCAACGCCGCAGGTTTCACGATGATTTCCGCTCCGTCTTTGCCCAGATTGAGGTAGGGGTCAACTCCGTGAAATGGGCCGATGCCGCCTTTGTCGGGGCGAGCTTCACCAAGGTCGACAAGGAGTTGCAGACCGGTGCCACTCAGTCAAAGGTCTATGGCATGGCCGAGCGCAACTCCAAGGCTTGGAGCATATTCGCCCGCTACAACAAGCGTTTCGGCAATCTATATACGCATGCCAATCTCTCCCACACTTGGGATCATAGCGAAACTGTGGACAGCGCCAAGCGCATTTATGACTGGAACGGCGACTGGATGCCGTCGTCACGCAATGAAATAACAGGCCGCGCTCCCGGCATAAGGGTTTACAAACGCCCTCTGACCGTGCTGAACGCCGGACTCAATTACGACTTCAATGTGCACCACACTCTGGCGTTGGATTACATGCTCACGCGCAACGGCAACAACCGCTACGACCTCATCGACAAATCTTTTGAACCCACCAATGATGTCCTTTACAAGCACATCACATCGCTCACCTACACCCAGCATTTCCTGAACGGCAGGCTCAACAACAGCTTCTTTGGCAAAAGCTATATCAATACCACCCGCATACGCATGAGCGAGTCGCCCACTGTTACCGGCTACAACGAGATTGACCCCGACGCAAGCAAGGCTTACTGGGGTGGGGGAGCCGCTTTCAGCTTCCGTCTGTGGGAGCCGTTGCAGTTCAAGGCAAGCTATGAGCGCAGCGTCCGTCTCCCTTCGGCCACTGAACTGCTCGGCAACGGTTCTACTATCGACCCCAACCTTGCCCTGAAGCCCGAAAGCTCGCACAACGGCAATCTTGGCATCTTCGGCACATGGTTCCCGGCAGGCGACCACACGATCACCTATGAAGTCAACGGCTTCATACGCCATGTCAACGATTACATACGCATGTCGGTCAGTGAGCGCGAGGGGCGCATGAAATACGAGAACGTGCCCGCCGTTGAGGTCAAGGGTTTCGATGCCGAGCTATCCTATATGTGGAAGCGCAATCTGGAGCTGACCTTCAACATCAGCTACAACGATTCCCGCAATCTTAAAAAGTACAAAGAGGATGGCAACCCCAACGCCACTTACAAAAATCGCGTCCCAAACAAACCGTGGGTGTTCAGCAATGCTTCATTGGCCTACAATTTCTACGGTCTTTTGGACAAGACATCGCATCTCCGCCTCAGTTACGATTTCCAGTACGTGCACTGGTATTATCTCAACTGGGAGGAATGGGGCGTAAAAAGTTCCAAAGCTGTCATTCCCACCCAGTGTGTCAGCAATGTGGGTCTGAGCTACTCATGGCACAGCGACCGTTACACTTTCAGTGCCGAGTGCAGCAACATTTTCAACAAAGTCACCTATGATAACTATATGCTCCAGAAACCCGGCAGAGCTTTCTATGCCAAATTCCGCCTTTATCTGAGCCGATAATAAACAAATTTTAATCCCGACATAATCAATTCCCAAAAAAGATGAAAAAGCTTAACTACTTATGGATGCTCCTGCTGACCGTCTTCTCTCTCGGTATGACAGCTTGCTCCGATGATGACGACAATCAACCCGCACCCTCCGCTCCCGCCGAGGCCGGACAGCATTTTGACCTTTGGGTGGCTCTTGACCGTCACGGCGGCATGGGTCGCGATGTGCAGACTCTCGTGCGCTCCGTCAACTCTCTTGACAACCCCGACGATGTAATATCATTCCGAGGCGAGGGCACCGAAGTGAACCAGAAACTCACGCTTGAAACCATTGTCAAAGGCGCATATTACTATCAGGTACCTGTTAGTCCGGCCACATGTTTCGGTAAGTACCTTATCACTGACAACACTATTCGGGTAGTGCAGGAGCAGCGTTTTGAGACCAACACCTACAACGCTCGCAAATATTGTTACGCTTGGTTGCCAAACAATACTCTTCTCATCATGGCTGCCAACGGCGATGCCGACAAAATCCTCTACACCAAGCTCAACGCCAACGACATGACCATCATCAGCGAGGGCGAGGTTAACATCCCTCTTCCCGAAACTGCCACTATGTTCACCACTTCGGGTATCGCCACTTATCGCGAGAGCGACAACACCCTCTTCTACTTCTACTATGGCAAGAAGCCCGGTGGCCGTACCGGCGTGCGCACAAGTCCATTCCACATCGCCGTAATCAATCCCGACGACATGTCGGTTAGAAGCGATGTTACCAATTCTCTCGCTGACGAAATGGTGGGCAGCGCCTATGGTGAGCTGTTGCAGAAAATCAGCTTTACCGATGAGCGGGGCAATCTTTATCTCGCTTGCTTCTCCACCGTTGATGGCAACGAACGCAGTCATCTGCTCCGTATCAACCCCGGCGAGTTCAACTTTGACCCCGATTATGACGGTTTCACCAACTCCGGCAAGCTCATAGCCTGTGAATATGCCGGCAACGGCAAGACCGTGGCTTACGCTCGCGATGATCAGTACGGCACAAGTATTGACGATTTCAGCCATTACTATACTATCATCGATCTCAATAGTTCCACCAACTCCCGTCTGGCCTATAACGGCACTCCTCTTCCTTACAGCGGCGGCCGATTCTCATCCCGTCTTGCCACCTCCAACGGCAAGGTCTATGTGGGTATAGATGCCGACGGCGCAGCTCCGCAGATTTATATCTACGACACTGCCACTGGCAATGTAACCAAGGGCGCTTCACTGCAATCCGGTGTTTACTTTGAGCAGATCCGTGTGCTTGACAATATCTAACACTACACACATACAATAACTCTTTTCGCTACAAATGATTCATCTCCCGGCTCTCCATTCTCACAGAGTCGGGAGATGTTGCTAACCGTTATGAAACCTCTTTTTTTCTCCATATTTTTCCTTATCTCGGCTCTTACCGCAGGTGCATCTGGCAGCAAGGCTATACTTATGGTGCACTTCGGCACCACTTTCAACGACACCCGTGCTCTCACCATTGATGCCATTAATCAAAAAGTCCGCGAGGCTTTTCCGGATGCTGAGGTTGTGGAGGCTTATACTTCACGTATAGTCATCAAAAGGCTTAATGAGCGCGGGATTCACAAGGATACTCCACGTAAGGCACTGCTGAAGCTCGCGGCTGCCGGCTACGACACTGTCGTAGTGCAGAGCACTAATATCATTGACGGTATAGAGGCCGCTGCTCTTCGCGAGGAAGTGGAATATATGGCTCCCTTTTTCAAGGACATTCGCGTTGGCCGTCCGCTGCTCTACAGTGTGGACGACTGTGAGCAGGTAGTGAGCATTCTCACGGCCCAATACCCGCCCGTTTCCGATAAGGCTTATATCTTCGTGGGTCACGGCACATCCACTCCCGCCAATGCGCTGTACTCACAGGTTGATTATATGATGGATGTTGCCGGACGACCTGACTGTACCGTGTGTACTGTCGAGGGGTATCCTGATTTAACCCATTCAATGCGCTATCTCTCACAACTCAAGGTTAAGGTTGTGACTCTGGTGCCGTTCATGTTTGTGGCAGGTGACCATGTTCGCAACGATATTGCAGGTGACATGCGTCAGGCTCTCATTGATGCCGGCTATCATGCCGATGCTGTGATGGGCGGACTCGGACAGATGCCCGACATACAGAATCTCTTCATTGAGCATATACGTCAGGCTATGCTTGAAAAACCGCTGTCACCCTCCGAATACAAACGCAAAGCACTCGTACAATGAGCATCAGATCATGGATTTTTACTGCCCTTGCGGCACTGATTCTCATATTGACTGCATGGGGCGTTTATGCCCGATGGTTCGCTCCTACAAAAATACTTGTGGTCAATGCAATGCCGGCGCGTGAGGCCGATTTGAAAGTCAACAATGTTGACTCCCATGTTGCCTTGACATGTCTTAAACCTGACGATGTAAAATCTTTTTCGGGTTACGATGCTATCGTGCTTTACGGTCGATCGCTGTATCTTGATTCTATTAAAATTAAAGATTTGCAGAAGCAGATTGACAAAGGGGTTAAAGTCTACACGTTCGCTTTGCGCAATTTTTCTTTTGACATAAAGGCCAATCTCACCCCCGGACAGATTGATACGCTCAATATATTTGCGCAGAATTCCAATGCCTCCAACTGCCGCAACATGCTTATTTATCTGCGCGGTATAGCCACTCCCCACCGTTTGCCTCATATTCAGGTCGCACCTCCACACCCTATGCCGGCAAATCTTTATTATCATGTGGAGCCGGGAAAATACTTCGGCACTCCCGATTCCCTGGAATGTTATTTAAGACAAAAAGGCATATTCCACGAATCCGCCCCCAAAATAGCTTTTATCTCCGGCACCTCATTTCCGGTAGAGGGAAACCGTCCCTATGTTGATACTCTCATCAACCGTCTCACTGCATCCGGCTTCAATGTCTATCCGCTGACTGCCGGTGGCAGAAAGCGTGCCTCAATGCTGCGCAAGCTTCATCCTGATGCCGTGGTGTATCTGCCAATGGGACGAATTGGCAATGATACGCTTGTGAATTGGCTTAACGATAATAATATACCTCTTTTCACCCCATTCCCTCTTCTGGCTCCGTGCTCGGAGTGGCTTGATGTCAACAAGCCCGTGACCGGCGGTGTGCTCAATGCCCGCATTCTCATTCCCGAAGTTGACGGCGGTATTTATTCCATGTGCATAGCCACACAAAATGAAGTGCAGTCGGGTTTGTTGCTTACCACTCCCGAGATGGAACGTGTCAACAATTTCGTTGCCACGGTGTCGAAGCATATGGGACTGCGGGTCAAATCCAATGCCGAAAAGCATGTGGCAATAGGATTTTTTAGAAATCCCGGCAAGGACGCTCTGCTCGCTTCAGGTCTTGAGGTGGTACCGTCGCTTTACAATCTATTGCGGGAAATGAAAGCTCAGGGTTATGACCTTGGTAATCTTCCTTCCACACAACAGGAGTTCGCTTCACAACTTGCGCAGCATTGTACTGTGCTCGGTGACTATGCTCCGGCGGCCCAACAAAAGTTTTTTGATTCAGGTTTGGCCACTTGGGTCAGCAAGCGCGACTATGAGTTATGGGCGCGTCATTCGCTCCTGCCTGAAAAATATAATGAAGTGGTCAAGCGTTACGGGTCCGCGCCCGGCGTGCAAATGGCCCGGGGAGATTCGCTGGCGTTATGCTTTCTCCGCTATGGTAATGTTATCCTGTTCCCCCAGCCTCGCCCTGCACTTGGTGATGATGATTTCAAACTTGTGCACGGTGCTGAAGTGGCTCCCCCTCATAATTATATCGCCACGTACCTTTATCTTCAGCATAAATTTGACATGGATGCTCTGTTGCATTTCGGCACTCATGGCAATCTGGAATTCACACCCGGCAAGAATGTCGGACTTTCACAAGCCGATTGGGCCGAAGTACTTGTAGGTCCCATACCTCATTTCTATCTCTATGTGACCTCCAATGTAGGTGAGGCTGTGATTGCCAAGCGTCGCAGTCACGCGGTAATGGTTACGCATCTCACTGCTCCCTTTGTTGAAAGCGGCATGAGATTGCGTTATCAGTATTTGCTGGATGCTCTCCATGAGGCCATAAATGCCGCCGACACTCCATCGTTTGGCCGTTTATCACTTGAAGCTAAGCGGCAGGCAGTGCATTTTGGCTTGCATCGCACTCTGCACCTTGATTCTCTGCTCTCCAGGCCGTATTCGCTAAGCGAACTTGAGGAGCTTGATATGTTTGCCGAAGAGATTGCCGATGAAAAAATCACTGGCGCTAATTATATACTTGGTGTGCCGTATGCATCGGATGCTTTGCGCAGTTCCGTACGTGCCATATGTGCTGATAAAATAGCATATAATGCTGCCAGTCGCGATCGTGATGCAGGCAAAATCACCTCTGAGCAGCTACAGAACATGCGGTTTGTTTCTCACAACTATCTTCCGGAAGCTAAAAATAGCGTTGATCGTGCTCTGAATGGCAATTGCTCAGACAGCGGTGAGTTGAGCATGGTTGCTGAGTATCGCGACTTGCTTCTTGCGAGTTCCAGGGCCGAAATAGCCTCTCTGTTGCGCTGTTTGAACGGCGGTTCCGTGGCTCCGGCTCCCGGCGGTGATCCGGTGCTTGCTCCCAACGTGCTTCCTACCGGCCGCAACATGTATAGTGTCAATACCGAGGCTGTGCCTACCGAAAAATCATGGCGCACCGGAGTGAACCTTGCCGAGGCCACCATTGCAAAGTATCGTGCCGAGCATAACGGTCAATTTCCTCAGAAAGTGAACTATACGTTCTGGGCCGGAGAATTCATTAATAGCGAGGGTGCCACTGTGGCACAGGCCCTGTGGATGCTCGGTGTTGAGCCTCTGCGCGATGATCAGGGCCGCGTGGTGGATCTCAAACTTGTGCCCGCGAGTCGTCTTGGCCGTCCGCGCATCGACATTGTGGTGCAGGTGTCAGGTCAGCTTAGGGATATTGCCGCTTCGCGTCTGAAACTTATCACCGATGCTGTCAAGCTTGCAGCTTCAGCCGATGATGGGGATGTGCCTAACTATGTGGCCATAGGCTCGCGCGAGCAGGAAAAGGAGCTGATGTCCTCCGGCACGTCTCCGGCAAGAGCGCGTGAGTTGGGCTATATGCGTGTGTTCGGTCCGATTAATTCGGGCTATGGCACCGGAATGTTGCCTTACACTGAAAATTCAGGTTCATGGAACGACAAACAGGAGTTGGTTCAGGGATATCTCAACAACATGAGTGCCATGTATGGCGACGATGAGAACTGGGGCAAGACTGAAAGCAATCTTCTTCCGGCTGCTCTCAAGCGTACCAAAGTGGTGGTTCAGCCGCGCCAAAGCAATACATGGGGTCCTGTGTCGCTTGACCATGTATATGAGTTTGCCGGTTCGGTGTCGCTTGCTGTCGCTTCTCTCACGGGTGAGGAACCCGATGCTGTGATGGCAGACTATCGTAATCCCAATATGCCGCGTATTCAGGATACCAGACAGGCTGTTGCCGTGGAAACACGCGCTTCTCTTCTTAATCCCGATTTTATCCGTGAGCGTATGAAAGGCGGTGCCACTACTGCCTCAATGTTCGGTGAAATGTTTCGTAACATTTTCGGTTGGAGCGTGATGCGCCAGTCGGCTCTTGACGAAAATATTTATAACGACTTGTACCGCGTGTATGTACAGGACAGTGAGAATCTGGGCATAAATGATTATTTCAATCAAGTTAACCCTGCTGCTTATCAGGAGATGACAGGAACTATGCTTGAGGCTGCACGCAAAGGTTTATGGAAATCCTCTTGGGAACAGGTGAAGACTCTGAGTGCCATTATGGCAGAATATACCGAAAAACATGGCGCACCATGCACCGAGTTTGTTTGTGGCAACAATAAGTTACAGCGTTTTGTAGCCGAAAACCTTTCTGCCGATGCGGCCGGTAAGTACCGTAAAACAATGGCATCCGCTCTTGCCCCATCTTCTGCTGACGAGGTTGTCCTTCGGGAGCAGACTCTTTTGAAGTCCGATAAAAAGGCATTGACTATTTCAGGCTGGGTATTGGCCGGAACGCTGTTTGCTCTGGTTATTATAATAACAATTGTTGTCAGAAACCGAAAGCGCGAAAACCGCCATGTATGATTTGTCAGTGATATTGCTTGTTTTGTGCGTGGTTGTGTCTGCAATCAAGCTTTCCGTCATGTCTTTTTCCAAAAGTTTGATTGTAGCTGTAGTATGGCTCATTTTGCTTATCGTTGCGGCTCCATTCATAGCGCAAAAGAATCCTGTGACTATTGAATCTCTTGGAGGGTGCGGTCTATGGCATCAATTGCTGTGGATTGAGGGAGTGCTGATGATTACTTATTGTCTTGGATTCCCATCTTCTTCTTGGGCTTACCGTCTCCTTTCATGGTTCCCGGGTATAATGTGCGGAGTGTCATTCTATTTTATGCTTACTTATTCGTTTATAAAATTTATTGATTGTAACTTTGCATTTTGTGGCGTTATTGTGGGACTTGTGGCAGCTTTGGCGTTGCTCATTCCATCAGTTGTTTTGCGTAATCTGGTGAATATAAAAGCGATGATTGTGAATCTCATATTTGCCTTGGAAATTGTAATGTTGTTATTAACTGCATTGTAATGGAAACTGTATCCAACATACTTTTCGCTCTCTCTTCGGGATTGCTTTTTCCCGTTGTGGTTTGTTTGCTGATGCTCTTTGTTTATGCTTTGGTGCATTGTGTCACATCCTTTGTGGATTACAATCATTTTGTGGCCGAGCATCGGTGTTTGAATCCGGTGATTGATTCTATTGACCGCGAAAACATAACCATCAAACTTGATATATTGCAAAAAGCTTCTCCTTCTATGTTTGTTTCAGCTGTATCTCAGCTTGCATCTTTGGCTGCATGCGCCCCGGCTCGCGAGCGTATGCTGGCAGATCTGGAAGTTAACATAGACAAAAAACTTTGGAAATCACGACTCCTCGTCAAACTTGGTCCCATGATTGGACTAATGGGAACTCTTATACCTATGGGACCTGCCTTGACCGGTCTTGCTGCCGGAGATATTGCTTCAATGGCATATAACATGGAGGTGGCTTTTGCCACCACTGTCATAGGCATTCTTATAGCTGCAATCGGGATGCTTACTCTTCAGGTTGCCAAGCGTTGCTATGCACGTATGCTCAACGATCTTGATTTTATTAATGAAATGATTGGAGACAATGAGAAGGCGGAACCATAATAGGCTTTTGGGAGAGAGCGATAAAGACAATCCTTTGGCAATGCTTGCCAATCTGTTTGATGTCGCCATGGTATTTGCTGTGGCTCTGATGGTTGCGTTTGTAAGTCATTTCAATATGAGTGAAATTTTTTCTGAGGATGACTTTACCATAGTGAAAAAACCGGGTACTTCTCAAATGGAGGTCATAACTAAGAAAAATGGTAATGTGACCAAAATGTCGGCTGCTGAAAACAATGAAGATAACTCAAGTCGCGGTCAGCGCGTAGGCACTGCCTATCGTTTGGACAACGGCGATATAATTTATATTCCTGACTGATGAAAAAATTTATTTATAGCTGGCTGATTGTTGCCGCATTCCTTTTGACGGCATGTGGCAATTCTAAAACGACTTCTCGCGGCGGTGTTGAAGCCGATTTGTCCGACTCTACTAAAGTGGTGGCCGAGGAGGCCGGCGGCTTTGAGGTTCGGTACAATGACGGCATGACATTGCTTGATATACACGACCCAGAAAACATTGAGGCCGAATCTTTTCATTTCGCTCTCGTGCCTCGTGGCGAGAGTGTTTCTGTTCCCGAGGGTTACACCCGTATAGATGTTCCCGTGCGAAGTGTGATCTGCATGACCTCGTTGCAGCTTTCCAATTTCATAAAACTTGGCTTGCTTGACAGGGTAGTGGGTATCACCAGCACCCGCCATCTTTTCAATAAAGAGATGAAATCGCGTCTCAAGGAGGGCAAGACCCACAAAATAGGTATTGAAGGCAATTTTGACAACGAGGTCATTATGTCGCTCAATCCTGATATTATCCTAATCTCGCCTTTCAAGCGCGGCGGCTACGATGCCATACGCAATGTTGACATACCGCTCATTCCCCATCTGGGCTACAAAGAGCCTACTCCGCTCGGTCAGGCCGAATGGATTAAGGTCGTAGGGCTGCTGACCGGTAATGTGGAATCTGCCAATCGCGAATTTGCTGTCATAAGGGATAATTACAACAAGCTTAAGGCTCTGGTGGATACTGTTAAGGTACGTCCGGTAGTGTTCAGCGGCGAAATGCGTGGCGGCAACTGGTATGCGGTTGGCGGCAAAAGTTTTTTGGCGCAGATTTTCAAGGATGCCGGCGGTGAATACTTTCTTAAGGACAATCAGGAGAGCGGCGGTGTGACCCTTGATTATGAAACCGTTTATACCAATGCTGCTCATGCCGATTATTGGCGCATTGTCAACAGTTTTGACGGCGATTTCAGCTACGATGCTCTGAAAGAGCTGAACACCCGATATGCCGATTTTGATGCATGGAAGAATCATGGCGTGGTTTACTGCAACATGAAGCAAGTGCCGTTTTATGAAAACATGCCCGTCGAGCCTGATGAGGTGCTTGCCGACTTTATAGCTGTTTTTCATCCTTCGGTACTTCCCGGGCGTGTGCCTAAATATTACCACTTGCTTCGCTGATGAATCATTCCAAACTAACCATATCTCTTGTTGCTCTACTTGTGGCCATAGCTCTGTTGTTGGCCCTCAATCTTATGCTCGGTTCCGTATGGATTCCCGTGGATGAGGTTTGCAACATACTGCTCGGCTCAGGCTCCGACAATCTTATCTGGACCAATATAGTCTTGAAGTCGCGTTTGCCTCAGTCGCTCACAGCCATCATGGCCGGAGCCGGGCTTGCCGTGAGCGGTTTGCTGATGCAGACCGTGTTTCGCAACCCTCTTGCCGGGCCGAGTGTGCTTGGCATAAGCAGCGGTGCAAGTATGGGTGTGGCGTTTGTGCTTCTCCTGTCCGGTACTATTGGCGGCGTGGCTCTCAGCAAATTGGGCGTGATAGGAGAGGTCACGGTGACATTGGCGGCCATTGCAGGTTCGCTGGTGATTATGGCGGTCATAGCCTATGTCTCTCACAAGGTTTACGGCAATGTGACCCTGCTGATAATAGGTGTTATGATTGGATATATTGCCAATGCCGTGATTGGTGTTTTGAAATTTTTCTCCGTGGAGGAAGATATACGTGCTTATGTGATTTGGGGACTCGGCAGTTTTGCGAGGGTGTCGGGCAATCAGACAACAGTGTTCATCCTCTTAATGCTTATACTATTGCCATTGTCTTTCCTGCTTATCAAAACATGCAATCTGCTTTTGCTCGGAGACTCCTATGCCCGAAATCTCGGTCTTGACATAAAGCGCGCCCGCTTGACGGTGATTTGCGTGGCCGGCGTGATTGTGGCTGTCGTCACTGCATATTGCGGCCCTATCGTTTTTCTCGGCCTCGCTGTTCCTCATCTGTGCCGTGGCATATTCCGAACTTCCAATCATGCCGTTTTGTTGCCCGGTTGCATACTCATCGGCGGTGCGCTTGCATTGCTCTGTAATCTCATTGCGCGCCTTCCCGGGTTTGAAGGGGCTTTGCCTGTCAACTCTGTTACGGCTTTGGTTGGTGCGCCGGTAGTGATGTGGGTTTTGTTCAACAAACGTAAACACTCCTTATGATGGCACAATGCACTCCCGCAATTACTATTGACAATCTTGTTACCGGCTATCATACACGCCACGGCAACAAGGTAGTGGCTCAGGGCATCAATGCGCAGCTTCTCCGGGGACAGCTTACATGTCTGCTCGGGCCTAATGGCGCCGGAAAATCCACTTTGCTCAAGACTCTCTCGGCCATGTTGCCTCCGCTTGATGGCAAAATTTTTATCAATGGCAGGGACATGACCTCTTTTTCCGCCATGCAGCTTGCCCGGGAAATTGGGGTGGTGCTTACGGAGAAACTGATGCTCAGCAACATGAGCGTCTATGAGCTGATTGCCCTTGGCCGAAGTCCATACACAGGCTTTTGGGGGCGCTTGTCAGACGACGACCGCAGGGTAGTGGATGAGGCTATTTCTCAGGTGCGTATTGAGGCTTTGCAGCATCGCATGATTCAGACTCTCAGTGATGGCGAGCGACAAAAGGTTATGATAGCCAAGACTCTTGCACAAAACACTCCTATTGTGTTCCTTGATGAGCCTACTGCATTCCTTGATTATCCCAGTAAGGTGGAGATTCTGCAGCTTTTGATGAAACTTACGCGTGAACGTGGTCTGACCGTGTTTCTCTCTACTCATGACCTTGAACTTGCGTTGCAGATTGCTGATGAAGTGTGGCTTATAGATAAGGCTCTTGGTGTCACTATAGGCACTCCCGAGGATTTGGCTTTAAACGGTGATTTGGGACGGTATTTTGAGCGCGATGGAGTGGAGTTTGATGCTGATTCCGGCCTTTTCCGCATAAGCAGCGTGCCGTTGGCTTCGGTTAAGGTTAGTGGGGCGGGCCCGCGTTACGCCATGGCCTGCAAGGCATTGAATCGCATAGGGGTTGAGGCTGTTGATTCGGACTGTGCCGTAGAAGTAAACGTGTTCAACGGCTATTATACCGTTAATGGCGAGCGGTGCAATTCCGTTGCGGAATTACTTCACCGTATAAGAAATTTCACCGGCATCTGATATTAGCAATGCCTCTACTTCGCATGTCGGTATAAGCATTGAGCATTGCCTGTGGCATAACTTGATGATTTCCGGTAAAAATTTTCTTCGGTCATGTTCCGGTATGTCACTCCATAATTCCCGGGCCATGTTCAGTGTCGGAATTTTATTAAGCGTTTGTTGTGAGCACCCGCATTGCTCGGCAATTCGGTATAAAAACTCACGGTTAAGCGTCACATTATGGCTGTGGGTGTCAAGATGTCCTTCGGCAAGCTTCACGGCTTTGCCTATCATTATTCCTATTGTAAGCTTTTTAACTCCCATTTCTGCTGCGAGTTTGATGGTTTCTCCTATCGCGTTGCCGTAATGAATAAACGCTTGTGAGGGTAGCGACGGATAGGCTTGTTTCACGATTCTTTCGCTTCTCGCGCCGGAGTTTATCACTATTCTTTCCACTCCTATTGCCTGCGCCACTTTAATCTGCTTGCGTATTGCATCCAGAAATGCTTCGTTTGAAAAAGGCATCACTATTCCGGTTGTACCTATAATGGAAATGCCGTTCACTATTCCTATCCGTGAGTTGAATGTCTTTTTCGCTATCTCCTCTCCGTTGGGCATGCTTATGGTCACATCCACGCCTCCGGAATAAAGATTGCGCAGCTCATGGGTTATCATCTCTCTCGGCACGGGATTTATCGCCGGTTCTCCGATTTCAAGGCCGGTTCCGGGAAGCGTAACAGTACCGATTCCGCTGCCGCCTATGAATTTTATATCGTTGGTGCCGTTAAATTCTAAGGTCACATGTATCTCCTGCCCGTTCGTCACATCCGGGTCATCGCCTGCATCTTTCACAACTATAGCCGTTGCTTTTCCTTGGTGGATAAATGCCGTCTTTATAGGCATTTCCATAATTTCACCATCAGGCAATGCAAATTTCACTGTATCGCTGTAATCGCCATATAGCAGAAGTTGCATTGCTGTTTTGGCTGCTGCTGTGGCACACGCCCCGGTAGTAAATCCGCTTCTAAGTTTGAAGAATCCCGGACAATGTTTTTCCACCATCTTTCGCAGGCCATGTTTGCCGGTCACAGTAATAAACTCTCTTGGCATTTCGGGCCTGTTTACCACAAATATTTTAACACCTGCGCTTACCGCCGCCTCCATTTTGTCGGAGATTCCGCCGCTTTCTCCGCTCTGTTTGGTGATTATTGCGTCAGCGTTTGTAAGATTTATCAGCTCAGTGGTGCTTTTGTCGGCGTAAAACACCACATTGCTTTTCGGAAATCCCTGTGCTTCTGCTTTCTCCAGCGATTCATCACGCTTAAGTATCCGGAACACGGTCGGTGTCTCTTCCCAGAATTTGCGTAGCTTGGCTATCGTTTGAACTCCTGTAAGTGCTAAAAGTTTTTTAACCCCTTCACGACGCATTTTGCTGATTGCATCCTCATACCCGTCACATGCTATCGCTTGCTCGGGTAATGTCGGATATTGCCGTTCATATCGTACCACAGGTATTCCTGTGAGGTTGCTTGTGCTGTTAACGGTGGCGTGGAGTTCCGATGCAAACGGGTGCGCCGCATCCACTATCAGCTTTATGGCATTTGTTTTGCAAAACTGCACCATATCCTCCGTAGTCATGCTTCCGGAAATATGTTTGCCGTGTATGCAGTTTACCTCCTGAAGTGTTCCACGTGTGGAATAAAAATATTGGCTGTCTCCTTGGTCCAATACCTCCACACATTTGCGCCCCTCGGTGGTGCCACCCAACACTAATATCATTTTTCGCTTCGGAATAGATGTGAGAAACTATGGTCGTAGAGCTTTGACAAACCATATCTGTTGTCAATTGCATCACCTACCACAAGCAATGTAGTGAGCGTCAGATTGTTGTCGCGCACTATCTTGGCTAAATCTTTAAGCTGTCCGCGATATATTTTTTCATCCTTCCATGTCAGTTTGTAGCATGCCGCCACAGGAGTTTCGGGTTTGTACGCTTGCAGAAGTTCCTCTTGGACCTTCTCTACGATTCCGGCACTCAGATAAATGCACATGGTGCTTTGCGAGGCTGCGAGTTTATGAAGCTGCTCTTTTTCCGGCATGGGGGTGCGGCCTTCACCACGGGTCAGTATGATGGCCTGTACCTTCTCAGGGATAGTGAATTGCGACCTCAGTGCTGCGGCTGCCGCCTGAAATGATGAAATTCCCGGTGTGATATGGTATCGCATGCCGTATTTGTCAAAATATGCCATCTGTTCCTGTATGGCCCCGTATATGCACGGGTCTCCTGTGTGCAGTCGCACCACAAGCATGCCCCTGTTATAGAATTCGCGCATTAATTCTATCTGCTCCTCAAGGTTCATTGATGCCGAGCTTCTGACCACACAGCCCGGTTTGGCATAATAGGTCAGCTCGCGTGGCACGAGGCTGCCTGCATATAATATCAGGTCGGCTTGCCGCAGGAACCTTGCGCCTCGCACCGACACAAGTTCCGGATCTCCCGGGCCTGCACCTACTATCTCTATGTGACCGCCACGAACAGCAGTGGCATCAAGAGCTACGGCAAATGTAAAATCGCTGTCATCGCTCAGTTTGCATTTCTGTTTCGGAATCAGCAGCATTCCGAAATCCGAATCGTATATAGCCGAACTTTCGGCCACACCCCACACGCCTGTCACCTCTTTAACCTTTTCCGAAGGATTCGGCACATCTATTGCACTTAGCTGTGACGGAGTGTATATTTCCGCTTCTTTACTGGTATATTCATGTGCAAGTTCAGCTATCAGTGGTTCATCCTTTTTTAGGTCAATAGAGCATACCGACTTGATAGAAAGTGGACTTATGTTATTTTTTTTAAGCGATGCTTTAATATAGTCGCTAACCCCCTGAGGATTGCAGTTTTTCCGGCATCCCACCCCGAGCGACAGTACTTTCGGGCGGTAATACAGCACAAATCTGTCAGTTGGGAAAATGGCATGACTCACTGCTATTATGAGCTGGCAGCTCTCCGGCACATCCTCAATAGTGTTATATATAGTTACGTTGGCAGGCAAGCTGTCTTCAAGTTCACGGGTCCCTTTGTCCTTTATGTCAAGGATGAGTGCGGTGGGTAGGCCGTTCACAAATTTATAGATGGCTTTATCCATCTGCTCTTTAGTGCATTCTGTTGCCCATCCGTATTTTGTTGCTATGGTGTCAAGTGCCCACACCCCTTGGGTGTCGCTTTGTGTTGTTATAACAGGTTCTGCACCAACTATTGATGCCACCTGTCGCGCAAACTCGTTAGCGCCTCCCACATGTCCTGACAGCACGGAAATCACATATTTGCCCGATGAATCCATGCACACTACTGCCGGATCATGATACTTGTTGTCTATCAGCGGTAATATTGTGCGTACGCATATACCCAATGCTCCGATAAATAATATTTTTGAATGTTGTGAAAGGGCGGCGGCATCTGCCTTTCGGTTCATTACTATCTCCGCATCGGTTAGTTGTGACTTTACGGTTTGGGCCAGAGTGTGTCCGGCTGCTGTCACAGGTATTATTAATATGCTCATTTTGCTTGCATTACGGTTATGGGGTTAAATGCATCAAGAAGCAAAGTATGCCTGAGTGAGATCCTCATTCCGGCATTTTTGATTGATTCTTCAAACATTTTTAGGCTGTCAGCACTCACTGAGTTGAACACTATGATCCCTCCGGGCAACAGCACTTTTCTTATTTTAGCTACAATATCGTAAAGTTTTCCTCCGTGTCCTCCTATGAACACGGTATCCGGAGCCGGAATATCCGAAATGTCATATTCAAGGAAATCGCCTATATGATAATCAATTCCCGGCGTTCCGAATTTACGGCAGTTTGTCTCAATGAGTTTTTTTGATTCTTTTCGCACCTCAAATGCGTTGATTGTAAGGTGCGGTGCCTGTAATTTCGCTTCTATTGACACTGAACCGGTGCAAAATCCCACATCCCACATTGATGTGCGGTTGTGGATGTCAAGCATTGAAAGTGCAAGAAGTCTTATAGGCATCTTGGTAATCATTTTCTCGCGCCCCGGCAGATGGGCAAATTCGCTGTCCTGTATGCCGAATGGGCGAGGATGCTCGGTTTGGCGCGTAAGTATTATGCTGTTCAATGGCTCAAAATCTTTGGCTGAAGCCTCCTCAATGCTCATGGTCGATATTTTCTCAGTATCCTTGTTGCCAAGATTTTCGCCAATAGTCATTAAATAATTGCTGTAACCATATTCAAGCATCCTTTCTGCTATTGCTTTGGGTGTCCTTACCCTGTCGGTAAGCACACCTATCAATCGTTCTCCGGATATAAGGGCCTTGTAAAACTCGTGCCATGGTCTGCCGGTCAGCGACACACACCTCATCTCTTGGTACGGGAGTACTAATTTATGAGCAATGCTCTGCAATGAATTAAACCAAGGATACACCTTGATTTTTGCTCCGGGAAACTCCCGCTGGAGTGTTGAGGCATATCCAAAAAATAATGGGTCACCTGATGCAAACACCACTATATCGCTGTCAATAGTCCTGTATCTGTCAAATACATTTTTCAGAGGCACAGTCACATCTATCCATTCAGCATCCTCGGGAATTAACTCTTCCACAAGCTGATGATGTCGCTTTCCTCCGGAAAAATAATGGGCATGGCTCAGGGCGTTGGCCGCCTCATCGGTGAGCATGAACTCTTTTGAATCCGGTATCCCTATCACTGTAAAGCTACACATCTCTTCCTGGTTTGAGTTGTTGCGCGTCCGGATAGCACAGTATGGCATTGGTGAGTGTGGCTGCAAGATTGCTGCCTCCCTTTCGTCCGCGTATTATCAGTTTGGGCGTTTTGCCAAATGATTTTATCATATGTTTGCTCTCGCACACATGCACAAACCCTACCGGTGCGGCTACCACTCCACATGGATTCGCTTCGCCGGTGCGCATCAGGTGTGCAAGTTCCATCAGTGCGGTCGGGGCATTGCCGAACACATATAGTGCGTCGGGATGTTCCTGCACGGCGAGTCTTATGCCGGCTTGAGTACGCGTTATGCCATATTTCTCTGCTATCTCTTTTACCCTTGGGTCATGCAGATAACATTTCACCTCTATTCCAAGGCGTTCAAGAGCACCTTTGCGAATACCTGATGCGGCCATTGTCACATCTGTCACAATGGTACGCACATTCCCTTCGGTGAGGCTTTGATATATGCGTTTTAACGCCTCATCATCCACTTCAAGCGCATTTTCCATGTCAAAATCTGCTGTGGTATGAATGGCATGCAGCAATGCCCATTTGGTGTCAATGGGCAGATTGGGGTTGGATAATTCACGTTCTATGGTCCGGAAGCTTTCGGTCATGATGGCCTGACCTATCTTCAAGTCCTCTTCATTATTCTCCTGATAATATCCGCGAGGGGTTATTATATGGTCTCCGAAACTGAAGGTTCTGGAATTCCCTATAATCACAACCGTAAACATATCCACTTCCTCGGGGTTAAAATCACCAAGTGTGGTCACGGTTATCTTTTGTTCTTCCCGCCCCGCTTGGCGAACATATCCCACTGGAGTGTCTTTGCTCCTTGTTTTCAGGAATATCTCTTTTAGCCTATGCAATTGCCAATACCTTCCCTTGCTTTTGGGATTGTATATGGCCGTCACGAAATCGGCATCAGCAGCAGCAAATATCCGCTTCTCTATCACGCTCCACGGTGTCAGCAAATCGCTCAGGGATATTACGCAGAAGTCATGTCCTATCGGTGCTCCCAGAAGTGCTGCAGCTTTCTGGAATGCGCTTATTCCCGGCACCACTTCTATCTCTACATCAGTTTCAGGGTTGCGGATGCTCATTTCCCAGACCAGTGGGGCCATTCCGTATATTCCCGCGTCTCCGCTGCTGATTATTGCCACATTCTTTCCTTCCCGGGCAAGTGTGAGTGTCATTTCAGCGCGGGCACGTTCCTGCTTCATGCCGGTATCTATCAGTTCCGTACCCTCTTTCACCAAATTCTTGATGAATTGAAAATAATATTTGTAGCCAACGACCACATCACACTGCTGCAATGCAGCCAATGCTTCGGGTGTCATGCTGCTTTCGTCTCCGGGACCTATTCCCACTATGCTGATTTTGCTCATGTTCTCTGCTTTTAGCACAAAGGTAAACAAAAATCTCGCTATTTTTCACTACATTTGCATAAAATAGCATATTGTAGTGAATAGCAGATTTGTCATAGCGGCTGCATCGTCCGGGAGTGGTAAAACCACTCTCACACTTGGCCTGTTGCGCAGTTTGCGCCGCAGAAATCTATCTGTGTCGCCTTTCAAATGCGGTCCTGATTACATTGACCCCATGTGGCATAAAGCAGCGTCAGGGTCCGATAGCATCAACCTTGACACTTTTCTTGCCTCTGAGGCTCATGTAAGGCAGCTGTTTGCTCGCTATGCTTCCGGGTCCGATGTCTGTGTGGTCGAGGGAGTGATGGGCATGTTTGACGGTTATGACAAAATGTCGGGCAGCAGTGCCGATATTTCCCGCCTGCTTGATATACCTGTTGTTCTCCTTGTCAATGCAGCCTCCACTGCCTATTCTGTAGCTGCAACCATATTCGGTTTCAAAAATTTTCGTCCGGACATAAAGATAGCCGGAGTGATTTTCAATCGCGTTGCTTCCCGACGACATTTCTCCTTTCTCAAAGATGCATGCCATGATGCCGGTGTGGAGTGTTTCGGATATATCGGTCGTATTTCCGACATGGAGATGCCGTCACGGTATCTCGGTTTAAGCATTGAGTCTCAGCATTCCATGAATGTTTTTGTTGACAAGGCGGCCGATGCTGTGGCCTCAGGGGTGGACATAGATGCTCTGTTGGCAGCTACTCAGATTGATACTACACCGTATGTGCCCGACTTCGCATCTACCTCCAAGACTCATTTTAAGGTGGCGGTTGCAAGTGACGAGGCTTTCAATTTTATTTATCCCGCCAATATACTCGCTCTTCGTGAGCACCCTTGCTATGACATATCAGTGGAATATTTTTCCCCGTTGCGTGATTCTGTTATGCCGCAGTGTGACATGCTGTATCTTCCGGGAGGCTATCCTGAACTTTATGCAGCTGAGTTGTCTGCCAATAGTGCGATGATTGACAGTGTCAGAACTTACGCTGAAAACGGGGGCAAAATTCTTGCCGAATGTGGTGGCATGATGTATTTGATGCGTGGCGTGGATGATTACCCCATGTGTGGTGTGCTCCCTATGGATGTCACGATGCACTCTCCGAAACTCACTCTCGGTTATCGGTCGCTGATGATTGATGGTGAAATATGGCGCGGACATGAGTTCCATTATTCCCGGGTGCTAAATCCCGATGAGTTGCCCTCAATCGCTGTTCAGCGCAATGCCAAGGGCAAAGAAGTGCCCACGCCATTATACCGATATAAAAATGTGATAGCCGGTTATACCCACCTTTATTGGGGAGATAAAGATATTCTTAGGTTATGGCAGATTTAAAAATATATACTCGCACAGGCGATCGTGGCACCACGGCCATTCATGGCAAGATGCGTGTGTCCAAAACCGATATGCGCATTGAGGCCAACGGCACTCTTGATGAGCTTAATGTGTCCATAGGCATCGTTCGTTCTTTCATGGATGAGCATTCCGCATGGCAGCCTGAATTGAAAGCCATTCAGATTACTCTTATGACTGTTATGAGTCGCGTGGCCACTGTAAACGACAGGCGAAACGAAAATCCCAATCCATTGCCATGTAATATGGTTGAACATATTGAGCAACTGATTGATTTTATTGATTGCGCATGCGGCAAACCCGACAGTTTCTTGCTCCCGGGCGGCAACAAGGTTTCGGCGTTTCTTCATCAGGCGCGTGTAGTGGCCCGTCGCGCCGAGCGCCGTCTATGGCAGCTTAATGAACTTGACCCCGTTGAGCCTCAGGTACTTCAATGGGTTAACAGACTCAGTGATCTCTTTTTCGTTATGGCTCGGTATGAGCTTCTCAAAGCCGATCTGACGCCTGAGCACTGGCAACTTTTTTCATACAAACGAAAATGAAACATTTGCACCCCATAATGCTTGCCGGTACGGGCAGTGATGTTGGCAAAAGCATAATAACTACCGGTCTATGCCGTATTTTTCTGGAAGACGGTTATTCTCCGGCTCCATTCAAGGCCCAGAACATGGCATTGAATTCCTACGCCACTCCCGATGGCAAGGAGATTGGTCGTGCTCAGGCAGTGCAGGCCGAGGCTGCCGGCATACCATGTTGCACCGACATGAACCCGTTGCTTCTCAAGCCATCCAGTGACAAGACCTCTCAGGTGGTGCTTAACGGCAAGCCTATAGGCAATCGCAACGCTTACGAATATTTTCGCGTTGAGGGTAGGGAAGAACTTCGCCGCGAGGTTCACAAGGCGTTTGACCGGCTCGCAGCTTGCTATAATCCCATTGTTATGGAGGGAGCCGGTAGTATTGCTGAAATCAATATTCGTGCAACGGACCTCGTTAATATGTCTATGGCGCGGTATGCCAATGCTGATGTCATTTTAGTTGCTGATATTGATCGCGGAGGCGTGTTCGCAAGTGTTTACGGCAGTATAATGCTTCAGGACGAGTCCGATCGCAAACGTATAAAAGGTATCATCGTCAATAAATTCCGTGGTGATATGCGGCTGTTTGATTCAGGTCGTAAACTCATGGAGCAGATTTGTAATGTCCCTGTGCTTGGTGTCGTGCCTTATCTCAATGACATTCATATTGAAGAGGAAGACTCCGTTTCGCTTGACAAAAAACACAGGGAGGCATCCTGTGACAACAAGATCAATATCGCTGTCGTGCTTCTTCGTCACATATCCAATTTCACTGATTTTGATGCCATAGAAAAAGACCCCCGCGTTCATCTTTTCTACACCAACAACGTGGCCGAGATTGCGCATGCCGACATAATTATTATTCCGGGAAGCAAATCCACTATCGCCGATCTTTATGAGTTGAAAACAAACGGTGTGGCCGATGCCGTGATTCGTGCCCATCGTCGGGGCTGTTCAGTTGTCGGTATATGCGGCGGCTTCCAGATGATGGGGCTTGAGGTGCACGACCCGGATGGCGTGGAAGGTGATATGCGGTCCATTGCCGGATTGGGGCTCCTTCCGGTTGTCACCGACCTCACCGGCCAAAAAGTCACACGGCAGGTAGAGTTTTGCTATGATGGCTCTCTTTGCCAAGGTTATGAAATCCACATGGGACAAACCTCGTTGCACGGGGGTGAACCTTTTGTGCGCTTGGCCGATGGCACTTCCGATGGATGTCGTGTCTCTGTTGGCTGCTGGGGAAGTTATATCCACGGCGTGCTTGACAATCCTGCCGTAATATCATCGTTGCTCTCCCCCCATGTTTCATGTGGTGATTCCCAACGCACATTTGATTATTCCGAGTACAAACAATCTCAGTACAATGCCTTGGCTCGCGAACTCCGCACCTATATCGACATTGATGCACTGTATAAAATCATGGGACGCGATGATTGACGGACACGGCGATGATTTATTCCGTTTCCCCGGAATAGTGAAGCATAATTTCAGCTCCAATATATTCAGCCGGGTGGACCATACCGCTCTATTGGCGCATCTGGCCGCCTGTGGCGATGACATTCTTCATTACCCCGAGCCACGTGCATACTCTCTGGAGAGCATGCTTGCCGCAGAAGCCGGAATTGATGCCCGACATCTATTGGTTACCAATGGCGCCACTGAGTGCATTTATATCATTGCCCAGATGATGCGCGACAAGCGGGCTGCCATAGTGGCTCCGGCATTTCGTGAATACGAGGATGCTTGTGCCCTCAATCATCTCATCGTTTCGTGGCATGAATCTTTGGCCGAGGCTATGAAAGTCTCTCCTGATTTGGTGTGGATATGCAATCCTGCCAATCCCACAGGACATGTCACCCCCCGTGAGCATATTTTGGACATTGTCTCTGCTTATCCATCCACGCTTTTTGTTGTGGATCAGGCTTATGCCGACTATACGCTTCTTCCTGTGCTCACTCCGCAGCAATCGGTTGAGCGTGGCAATGTCATTATGCTCTCATCGCTTACCAAGCGGTTTGCAGTTCCCGGATTGCGCATAGGTTATGCCATAGGGTGTGTGGATCGGCTCGCAGAGTACCTCAAGCCATGGAGTGTCAGCAGTGTGGCCATAGCCGCTGCCAAATATCTTGTTGAGCACAAGGCTGATTATCCCATTGATGCTGCTATGCTCCACAATCAGGCGTTGATGCTTTCTGCCCGGTTTCAGCAGCTTGGCATAGCTGTCTCTCCTACTGATTGCAATTTCATCTTATGTCGCTTGCCTCATGGCACGGCAGCCGATTTAAAAGAATGGCTTGTTAGCAACTATGGTATCCTTATACGTGATGCCTCCAATTTTCATGGCCTTTCGCCTGCTCATTTCCGTGTTGCGGCACAAACCATTCCTGAAAATGAATTACTCATCAAAGCTGTCTCACAATGGATTGGATTATAGCTCCTTTGCCTCTTGTCATAGGCTGGATTCTTGACTTTGTTTTCGGAGATCCGGCGCGGTTGCCGCATCCTGTTGTCCTGTTCGGTAAAACCATTTCGTTATTGGAGCATAAGCTGAACCACGGCTCTCATCGTGTTGCCAAGGGCGCTTTCATGGCTGTGTCATTGATCGTAGGCGTTTATCTGTTGTGTGCTTTTCTTATCCATTGGCTTTCCCCTTGGCTGTGGATAAAAATAGCCGTTGAATCCGTTTTGGTATTTTATTGTCTCGCAGGCACTACCCTTGTGCGCGAAGTCAGAATGGTATTTGAGGCCTGCGACCGTTCGCTTGAAGAAGGCCGCCGTCAGGTTGCGAGGATTGTCGGGCGCGACACCTCCACGCTTTCAGCCAACGAAGTTCGCACCGCTGCGCTTGAAACACTTGCCGAAAATCTTAGCGATGGTGTCATTGCACCGCTTTTCTGGTACGCACTCCTTGGCATTCCGGGCATGTTGGCTTACAAAATGGTCAACACCCTTGATTCTATGATAGGTTATAAGTCGCCGCGTTATCTTCTTTTTGGCCGTTTTGCGGCAAGGATAGATGATGTGGCTAATTTCATTCCGGCGCGAATCACGGCTTTCCTTATGCTTCTCGGTGCCGGCAAATTAAATCTTATTCCGTTTGTATTGCGCTATGGCAGGCAACATGCCAGTCCCAACTCCGGTTATCCCGAAGCTGCCCTTGCCGCCATTCTTGATTGCCGTTTCGGTGGCACCCACATTTACTTTGGCCAAGAAATTTACAAGCCTTACATAGGCACAAACCCACGATTACTCACCACTGCCGATATGCGCACTGCCATTCGTGTTAACCGCGCAGCTGAGATTCTCGCCCTTTTGATAGTGGTAGCCATACTGTGTGTTTGACAATATTCCGTCAGTGCGTGCCGTTGATAAGTTCATTGCATAGATTCTGTAGCACCGATGCCTCATTATGGTTCACATCTTTTGATGCGAATACAAATGTCACAACCGGATAAGATTTCACTGTTTTGAGAAAATTCTCAAAATCAGGATTCTTCCTCAGCTCGTTCTTGTACTTCACCACAAATTCCGTCCAGCGATTTGCTGCATCACCGTGAAACCATTCGCGAAGTTCGGTTGACGGAGCTATATCCTTTGCCCAATACTTGCAGTCGAGGCGTTCATGTGTCAGTCCGCGCGGCCATAATCTGTCCACCAATATCCTGTAACCGTCTGTCGCATCAGGCGTTTCGTATGCTCTTTTTATTTTGATTTCTGTCATTTGATGTATTGATATGTTTCACCATAATAACATCGGTGAAAAATCAACTGTTCATTGCATTGCGCAGCCATACCCGCAGGGCGCATGTGAACTTATATTCTTTCCCTATTGTTGTATGCTCAACCGAATGAATTATTATTTAATAGATCCACCGTTATGTTGAAAACAGATTACAAATTCGGGGAAATATTTCCTCTTGCATCTCAGATTGAGAAACATGCATCTAAGGTAGAGTTCAAAGAAATTATGGGTAACAGCAATGGTGGTATATCTTTGCTTGCCTTTTCCGCCGGGCAGGATTTTGCCACTCATGTCGCTCCTGCTGAGGTTATGGTAAACGTACTTGAAGGTGAGGTTATATTTACTATGATTGACAAACCTCTGCATCTTCACAAAGGAGAATTTATTCTTATGGGCAATGGTGTGCCTCACTCAGTGCATGCCGTTACTGATGCCAAAATCATGCTTGTTAAAATCAAACACGACTGACCTATGGGCAACCCTATGTTTTGCTATCAGTGCCAGGAAACGGCACGGGGCACCGGATGCACCATGCTGGGTGTATGTGGTAAGCATCCCGAAACTTCTGCACGCATGGATTTGCTGCTTTATGCGGTGCGTGGTATATCTATAATCAATCGTGCTCTCAGAACCAAAGGTGAGCCGTCTTGTGATGCAAGCCATTTCGTGATTGACGCTCTCTTCACCACTATCACCAATGCCAATTTTGATAATGCATTTTTGGATGATTTCATCCGGCGTGCATTTCAAATTAAAAATCTACTTGCCGGTACAGCCAAGAAACAGGGCATAGAGCTTCCTGATCTTCCTCAGGTAGAATTTTATGCTTCTCCTGAAGATGCTGAAAAATCTGAACCATTCACCGGTGTGCTTGCCGAAGAAAACCCTGATATTCGTGGTCTTAAGCAGCTTGCCATTTATGGTTGTAAAGGCATGGCCGCCTATGCGCGTCATGCGGCTAATCTCGGATTTGAGGATGATGATGTATATGCCATAATAGAAAATGCTATGGCCGAAACGGCTCGTCCCGATATTGACCCTGATGAACTGTTTTCGCTTGTTCTTAATGTTGGCGAGGGAGGTGTCAAGGTTATGGCACTTATTGACACAGCAAATACCCACACCTATGGCAACCCTGAAATAACAAAGGTTGATATAGGTGTGCGCAATCGTCCGGGCATACTTATAAGCGGTCATGACCTTAAGGATCTTGAGGAGCTCTTGGAGCAATCCGCCGACAAAGGAGTGGATGTTTACACTCATTCCGAAATGCTTCCTGCTCAATACTATCCTGCATTCAAAAAATACCCTCATTTTGCAGGTAACTATGGCAATGCGTGGTGGAAACAGACCGATGAATTTGAATCATTCAACGGTGTTTTCCTTTTCACCTCTAATTGCATAGTGCCACCGCGCAAAAATTGCACATATCTCAACCGTGTATATACTACAGGTGTAGTGGGAATGCCCGGAACGCATCACATACCTCAGGCACATGATGGCAAGCCTAAAGACTTTTCTCAGCTCATTGCTCATGCACAGAAGTGTCCTCCTCCCACAGCCATTGAGCATGGTGAGATTATTGGCGGTTTCGCTCATCATCAGGTCATTGAGCTTGCGCCGAAAATACTTGACCTCATTAAGCGTGGCAAGATACGCAAATTTGTCGTTATGGCCGGATGTGATGGCCGCTTCCCCTCTCGCGACTATTACACCAACTTCGCTCAGGCACTTCCGAACGATTGCGTCATACTCACCGCCGGATGCGCCAAGTATCGTTACAACAAGCTGCCTCTTGGTGATATAGAAGGCGTGCCACGTGTTCTTGATGCCGGACAGTGCAACGACTCTTACTCCCTCGTGCGCATAGCTCTTGCCTTACGCGATGCACTGGGACTTAAAGATGTCAACCAACTGCCTATAGTGTACAATATTGCATGGTATGAGCAGAAAGCCGTTATAGTGCTGCTCGCTCTGCTTGCATTTGGAGTGAGAAACATTCACACCGGCCCCACCTTGCCGGCGTTCTTCACCCCCGATATTCTCAAGGTGCTTCAGGATAAATTCCATATCGGCACCATTACCAACGTACAGCAGGATATCCACACACTTATCGGATAAACTTTATTTCCCGCTTTCGCTTTTTGTTGCTCATGGCATACACTGTTGCACCTCGGCTTCCGCCGGGGTGCTTTTATGTATCTGTTATTATACTCAAGATTGTGTCTTGGCTCATAAAAATCAGTATTTTTGCAGAATGAAGATAGTGAAATGCCGTAACGATTATTATCCTGCGCTCATAGAAATATGGGAGCGTTCTGTGCGCGCCACACATGATTTTCTGACCGATGATGTGATTAACGATATAAAATCGGCTTTGATTCCGGATTATTTTCCCAATGTAGATCTCTACGCCATTATGGATTGTGGTCCTATAATCGGATTTATTGGACTGGCCTCAGATACGATAGAGATGCTTTTCATTGACAGCAATAGCATGGGTAAAGGATATGGAACAGCTCTCATTGATTTTGCTAAAAAGAGAGGAGCAACGAGGGTTGATGTCAATGAACATAATGTCCGCGCGTTGGAATTCTATAAGGCAAAAGGCTTTCATATTATAGCCAGAGATGAAAAGGATGAAGCCGGACGGCCTTACCCTGTTTTGCATTTATTATTGGGTTGATTATGGATATTCTGAGAAAAGAACTGAACGCGATTTATGATAGCCAGCATCTGTCAGATGAAATTCTGGATAATTGCGAGATTCAGAGATATAAACACATTATAGAATCCTTGGCATCGGTGAGTGATGCGCTTTATGTCATAACCGATGCGTTGGCCGACCATTGCTATATATATTCCGGTAGCCTTGCGCGGCTATTGGGTCTCACTTCTGAGCCTCAGTACTGCACGGAACAAAATTCAAGCGACGAGGATGTAATCTATTCGCGCATACATCCTGCCGATTTGGTGGAAAAACGAATGCTTGAATATGAATTTTTCAAATTCGTCAACCCCCTGTCGGCATCGGAGAAGAAAACATATGTGGCTACAAGCCGATTCCGCATAAAATCCTATAAGGGTCAGTATATCTATGTTGACAACTCCACCCAAGTGCTTCATCCGTCTCCATGTGGCAAGATATGGCTCATTCTGTGCAAATACGCCATATCACCCGACCAAAAGCCGACTGATGACATACAGGCGGCCATAATATGCACCGCCACTGGTGCAATCAAACGCTTCTCTTTTACTCAGGATAAATGTCGGATTCTCACAGCGCGTGAAAAAGAGATTATGACTCTCATTATGAATGGCAACCTGAGTAAGCAGATCGCCGCTATTCTTGGAATCAGTGTCAACACCGTCAATAGGCACCGTCAGAACATCATAAGCAAACTAAGCGTAAACAATTCAGCCGAAGCAATTTCTGCAGCTATATCCATGAAGCTTTTATAACCGGCTATGGTTATAAATCAGTATTTCACGGTTTATGGCCTGAATGTATTTTTGCTGCAAAAAGCATTATTATGAAATCGGTTATTATTCTTCTATTGTTTTTGATGTTCTCGGCAACAGTGACGGCAACTCCGGAAAATGATAATTTCACTTGGTGCAATGCCACGGTCTATTTTGTCATTACCGACCGTTTCTGCAACGGTGACTCAACCAACGACATCAACTATGGGCGCATCATTGACTACGGCAGCGAACGCCTCAATGCCGCTACTTTTCATGGCGGAGACTTCAAAGGCATGCTTCAGAAAGCACGCGACGGCTATTTCACTCGCCTCGGCATCAGCGTGGTTTGGATGACAGATGTTTATGAGCAGATTCACGGATGGATGTCGGGTAGTGGTGCTGTCAATGATTTCCCTCATTACGGTTACCATGGCTATTATCCGCTTGATTACACTCAGATTGATAAAAACTATGGCACTGTTGAAGAATTTCGCGAGTTGGTCAACACTCTCCATTCGCAGGGAATACGCGTGATGCTTGGCGCAAATTTAAATGATCCCGGCTATCCAACCCTTCTTGATGCCGTACAATATGGATTTGCCGACACCGGTTTGTCTGAAACAGAAGCTGCTGCACATATCACAGACTGGAGCTATGACAATTTTTTTGCACAAAGACTTGGTTGGAACGGTTGGTATGGCAGAGGATGGATTAGGATGCCCGATGAAAATTGGGATGAAAATAATCCTCTTGAAGCCACTCTCTATGGCATGCCCGATTTCAAAGATGAGAGCTTGTCTCCGGTCAGGATACCGGCATTTTTGCACCGTAAATGGAAAAAGGAGGGGAACGAGAACAGCAGATGGGTTAACCCTTCCGCATTGAATCTGCGTAAAGACCGCGAGTGGACTCCAATGCAATATCTCATGGCATGGATTGCCTCATGGGTAGAGGAATTCGGTATTGACGGATTTCGTTGTGACATCGTGGAGAATGTTCATCTCAATCGCTGGAAAGAGCTTAATGATGCTTGCAATAAAGCTTTGGCAACATGGAGAAGAAAACATCCGTCCGATTCAGCCTCACGTTGGGCAGATAAATTCTATATGACAGGAGATTTTGAAAATTCGTCAATTGACCGTAAGTCCGGGTATGCTGATGCCGGATTTTCAAGTATGGTTAATTTTTTCTTTCCCAAGCATGGTGACCTTGATAATATTGTTTACACATGGCAGGCTTATGCCGACAGCATTGCTGCAAATCCGGGCTGGCACCCTTTCAGCTATCTCAATAACTCATATCATCGCGACGCCGATTCCGCTAATATGATTGACTGCATCACAACTCTTTTGCTTTCTCCGGGTGTCGCACAGATTTTTTATGGCGATGAAACCGGACGCAAGCTCAGCGATGCCCGCTTCAATGTTGATTCCGATCAGGCTTTCCGTTCGGATATGAATTGGAACGACATCGACTCAACACTTCTCGCACATGTTCGAAAACTTGGCAACATACGCCTTAATAACCCCGTGATTGGCAGTGGCAGACAGCGCACTCAAAACACCCACACATGCGTCAGATACAACGACACAGATACCGTATTGATATGCGTTAATCCCGAGAATTACAAATCTATTCCTACAGCTGAAGTATTTGCTGACGGAACGATGCTAACAGATCTCTATACCGACAATACAGCCGTAGCCCGGGACGGAAAGGTCTTATTCCCGTTCTATGCCAATAATGTGGCTATAATCGTAGCATCCGGCCCACGTAAATCCGATTAAGCCTTATATTTCAGTTTATAATTTGTATCTTTGCATATAAGGATAAAACTGAAAATATAATATCGTTTATGGAATTTGTATATTCATTGATAAATATGCTGGCGGATATGGCCCCGTATCTGCTTTTGGGATTTTTGGTGGCAGGCGTGTTATATGCCTTTGTGCCGGGCGGTTTTTACCGCAATCATCTTTCACGGCCCGGTGCATGGTCGGTGATTAAGGCCGCACTGATTGGTGTGCCGCTCCCTTTATGCTCCTGTGGCGTACTGCCCACCGCCGTTTCCCTTCATCGCAATGGCGCATCGCGTGGCGCGTCCACATCATTCCTTATCGCTACTCCGCAAACCGGCATTGACTCTATTGCGGCCACATATTCACTTTTGGGCCCTGCTTTTGCCATCATCCGACCGGTTGCAGCGCTTGTCACTGCCTTCATCGGCGAAATGTTGGTCAACCGTGAGGACAAGGTTTGTACCATTGACCCGAATATGGAAGTGGACACAATAGATGCTCCTGCTTCCGACAGCTTCGGCGGTAAAATCCGTGATGCATTGCGCTATGGATTCGTGGATATGGTTCAGAATATTGGTAAATGGCTGATAATTGGCCTTGTGATTGCAGCTGCCATAACGGTATTCATTCCCGATGGATTTTTTACATTTTTTGCCGGATACCCATTGTTGTCAATGATTGCTGTTGTGATTGTGGCAGTACCGATGTATGTTTGTTCCACAGGTTCTATACCTATAGCCCTTTCCCTTATGCTTAAGGGGCTTAGCCCCGGAGCTGCTTTTGTGCTTCTTATGGCCGGTCCCGCCGCAAATTTTGCTTCAATCATAATAGTCAGCAAATCGCTCGGCAAAAAATCGGCTGCTATATATCTCGGCACAATTGTAATCGGAGCTATAGTTATTGGACTGTGCATAGACTACCTCATGCCGCGCGAGTGGTTTACAATGCCGTTGGTTAGTGGAGAGGGAAATTGTCATCTGCATGTTGGATTGTTCCCCGCAATCTGCTCTGTTCTCCTTATAATATTGCTTATCAATGCACTAATAAAAAGATATACATCAAATAAATCAGAAGAAATGGACAAAGCACAAACCACCATCATTGTCAAAGGAATGACTTGCGGCCATTGCAAGGCCATGGTTGAGAAAAATCTGTCAAAACTTCCCGGAGTGGAATCTGTGACCGTGGATCTTGCTTCCGGTGAAACAAAAATACAGGGCAAAGCTGATATCGCCACCATCCGTGAGGTCATTGATGACCTCGGCTTCACAATGTAGTGAAGCCTGTTTGGTCACCGATACTTAGAGCTTGTTTAATAATAAATGTTACCGACAGGGCGGTCAGTCGTCAAGCAGATTTTTGCTTGTGATGAGGGAGTTATGGGGTTCCATAACGACCGAAGAGCAAACAAAAATCTGCCGGCGAATGGCCGTGCTGGGGTATTTATTTTAATATTGCCCATAATATTTTATTTTTTTGTTCACAATCTGTCAGGAGCTGTTTCTCTATTAAAAATTACCACCGTTTCGTATATCTTGGCCGCTTTTCGCCCTGTGACGAAGGAGTGTACTTGACGTACACGACTGAGGAACAGGACCAAAATCGTCTCAAGCCATACGACCCTGTCGGTAACATTTATTATTAAACAAGCTCTTAAAATCACATCAACCGTATAAAATAATGTTTATGGGATATACACCTTTGTGGACTTGTTGCCCTGACGGCGGATGTAGAAGCCGGAGCTTGGGTTCTCAACCCTGATGCCCTGCAGATTGTAATATTCCACCGGAGCATCGCCGCACTCATCGCTCTCCACCCCGTCAATACCCGAAAAATCTATCTCCTGTATATTGCGGAAATACATCCATGGCGATATGAGCAGGAATTTCCCTGAAGCACCTTTGGGTATGTATAGAGTACTATTATTATATTCCTGATTTGAAAAAATACTTTTGTCGCCCGATATAGGAGCAGCGGTGTTGTAATATATATCAGTTTTTGTGTTATAATAACCGGAATAAAAAGCACCCGAGCCAATTGAGGTGATTGATGCAGGTATATGCAAGCTTTTAAGCGTACAGTTAACAAATGCATTTTTCCCGATTGATTTCATCCCTTCGGGAATTATCAGTGTTGACAAATTATCGCAATAGCGAAACGCATTATCCCCAATCTCGGTAATAGATTCGGGTATTGTGTAGTTTTCATTAATACTATTACGGCTTGCATATTTTATAATGTTTTTGGAACTATTGAAAATCATACCATCTTCCACAATATCGGTTTCATCATAAAATACTGGGTAGTGTGACATAGTTCCCCCGGGGATGGATTTATTAACAGCTTTTTCATAGTTGAAGTTGTTGCTGCATGCAAATTTGTAAAGGCCGCAAAAAGAATTATTCATTGCATCTGAAGAGATTCCAAGCGGGAATATGAAGTCGCTTAAGCCGTAAAAAGCATTATAACCGATTGAATCAACATTCTCATTTATGCTCAGATATTGGAGAGAAGAATTGTAAAAGGCTTGCTGACCAATGTATTTTATGTTGGGTAAATCAGCTGTAAATAAACCTTTTGCATCATAGAAAGCATAAGGTTCAATCTCTTCGATAGATGTTGGCAGATTCATATGTGAAATGCCTTCACATTGATATGCTGCGTAAGCCCCGATGCATGTGGTTGACAAGGGGATGTCTAAATCGCCGGTATAGCCTCTTGGCACGAATACCAACCTTGAATAGTTACCGGAATATATTATTCCGTCTTCAGAAATTGAAACATCGTTATCATACCAGCACATGCCGTTGAATTCAGACGCAAACCATTGGCTGTGATTGGGCTTAAATCGTACCGGTGCAACTACTCGGGTAAGTTTGCTGCACCCTGAGAAAATTTCCTTGCCGACTATGGTTAAATTTTGGGGCATGTAAATTTCTGTCAGAAGTTCGTTGTTGGCAAATGCATGGTCGTAGATAGTAGTAAGTGAATTGGGCAACGATATGGTCCCAAATTTACACCCGTAAAATGATTGATCACCTATGAAATCAAGGTCGTCGGATAGAATGATACTGGACAAAGCGGTGAGTTTAAATGCTTGTGTTCCGATGCGTCGTACTCCTTCTAAGTTTAGTGATTTCAATGCTTGGCAATTAGTGAATGCAAAATTATTAATTGTTTCTACCGAACTCGGAATAACGATAGTGTGAAGCTGGAGGCAAAAATTGAATGCACTTGCTCCAATTTCTGTTGTTCCGTAACCAATATTGGCAGCTCTTAAATTTGTGCACCCCATAAAAGCTTCATCCGATATTTCCTGGACCGTACCGGGTATTTGAATCGCATTAATGCCGGAGGATTTAAACGCAGCTTTTCCTAAGTAAGTCAAGCTACTTGGCAATATTATAGTACTATTTTTCCCAAAATTTTCGCACCCCTCAAATGCATTGTCACCTATTCGGAGTATTGTGTTAGGCAGTGATATGCTACGTAAATAGTAATTTTTGTAAAAGACTTTGTCGTTTATCTCTGTAACTGTGTAATCGGTGCCTTCAAAAGTGATGGTTTCCGGTATAACGGCATCACCCCTATATTCATTGGTGTTGAGTATCACAACAGCATAGTTATTGCCGGATTCATCGGTGTTGAGGCTATAAGTGATGTCGTCTTGTCGATAGCCAATCTGGGCAATGGCAGATGCGAAGCATGCCAGCACACATAATGAGGTTATAATTATCTTTTTCATAATATTTGTTTTTTGTTTTATCTTTTGATGAATACATCCCAGTCAGTTTCGTTACCGACATTGAAAATCTTGTCTCCGCGACTCCACGTGTCGGGCAGTGAAGAGGGTTTGGTGGTAGCAGTACACTCCACAGATTCGTTGAGATGGGTCACATCCTGAAGTTTCAGCGTGTCGGTATCAGGCAAAGAACCCAGAGGATTCGCCTCACTGCATTTCTGCCAGGGGTATCCTGACAGGAACAGGCCATTGTCATAGAGCATCATGGCGTTTACGACCGGAACATCTACTGTGTTCCAATCAAATTCTCGCACAATTTTGTTAATTATTGTATCACGTTCAACGCGACACCGGTACATTCTGAGGTAGCCTGACCATTTTGGGAAATAAGTCCCTCCATAAATTGGAATTAGCGTGCTTACGGCATTTGCATCTACCGGGTTGTCAATAAAATTATTTTTTTTGATAATCGTGTCGCCTTTGTTTTTGAGATGCTTGTATTTCATGCCGTTAGGATAGGCAATGATATTGCGCTGACGGTCAATGACAAACACCGCAAAGTATTCGTATTCACCCGATTCAGCATACCATCTGTCGTTTCGGTTGGGCATCATAGTAGCTGTGCGGCGATTGATGTTGTGCAGCTGATGGTTTACATTGTTTACTGCGAATCCGGCATTGATTGTGCCGGAGCCGGATAGGTATGGCGACAGGTCATTGAGTAATGTGGTTGCGATTGTATCGGTTAGAAATATTGAGTCGTTTTGATTTTCTGCTCTAAACTGTATCCCAACCGTGAGAGGCCATGTCACGGAATTCAATAATGCCACCTGCCTGTACTGGTTGGAGATATTGACTGTTGCCCCGTCTCCTACAATGATTTCCGGAGCGGATGAACGCGCGAGCCAAATTTTCTTTTTCGCCTCAAACTCCGTTCTCCGTTCCTCAAGGCTATAATAATCTTGAATTGAGTCGTTTGTTATGCCGGGAAACAGGTCATGAAAAGTACACAGATAGGTGTTGTTGTGGATTTCAGCTACACTTGGCGTCCCATATCCACCTCCGGCAACATATATATTGCCTCGTTCACTTTTATAGAAGAAATTGTCGGAAATAGTGACTTGAGAATTAAGTACACGGATAAGCATACCTTCGTTTGATTCCATTGAAGATTCCATATGGTTGTTGGAGAACGTGAGTCCCCGGCAACCATTCAACACTATTTCACCACCGGTTATATTGCACGATATCAATCCTCCACGATTCCGCCCTACATACAGAGTGCGGTTGTTTAGGAACCGAGAGCCCATGAACGCATTTCCGGTGAATTGGAGATTATCGCCGTCACCGTTAAGATATATCATCCATTTGGTGTCATAAACAGTTGTATCGGTGGCTGAAGTTGTTCCGGGAGGCGCGTAATGAACTATGTTGACACCGGAAAAACGGCAGTCTTTGATTACAAAACCGTCGGCATAATCACGGCTTTTCACTATGGCCTGCTTGAAGTTAAGAAACCTGCATTGCTCTATGTCAAGTCCTCCGGCGGTAAACAGACCATTGAGTTGCGGAATGATCCGTTCGCTTTTGTCGCCGTTCATAAAAGTAATGTTGCGCACTACGGTTGTGAATGCCGGGTATGGGTGCACCCACATGTTAAACTGTTCCTCAATAGGCTCCGAGGAGGAGGGGTATTGTTCAACAGGCTTGGTGTTGACAAGCACCATGTAGTCTGATTGGAAGTTGAAGCATGATAATGAGTCATTGTTTGCCACTATGGTAGTTCCGAGAAGATCGGAGTTGGATCCGTTGCCCGGATTGGAGATGAATCCGTTTTCGCCTGCAAGTTCTATGCCGTAGCGCACGCGAATGGAGTGCTTTGTGGGGTAAAGCCCACGCTGTAGAAACACCTCACCGGTGCGTTTTAGCTCTATGGCCTTGTTGATCGGGGTTGACCAGTCATCGCATCCGGGAGATGCGAACCATTGGGGATAGGCCCTGTCCATATGCCAGTTACCGTCAATGTCAACGCCATCGAACACGAACGTGCATTTGGCCTCAAGAAAAGCATATTTCTGAATCACATAATCCTCCGCAAATTTCGGACCCGATATTTTTCCCGATCCGGAAATCGGAATATTTCCTATTCTTAATATTGATTCCGAGCCAAGATTAAGAGGGGTTGAACCGTTTAGAATCAACTTGCCCAATGTTATGTCAAGCAAGCATGATGTGGACAGTTGCAGAGAGGCACCGGATGCCACGGTGAGTGTGCTGCCGGGTTGCAGAATGATTTGTGCGTTGCTGCCAACGGTTGCGGTGGTGTTTATTGTAACAGAGCAGAATTGGCCGAGCACAAACGTACACCCCGACCCTATGGTCAATGCTGAAAAAGTTACTTCGGCATTGTCGGATATGATAATCCGGGCATTGTCGGGATATGTGGCAGAAATGGTTCCACCGGTTATCACGTGTCTTGGGGCGGAAATGTTGTTCATAGAAGTGTAGATTGGTTAGTCATTGACAAAGATATAAAGTTTAGTGCAATAAAGCCTCCCCCCGAATTGCAAAAAAAATATTAAAGTTCACGGCTTAAACTTGTCAAAACAAGCTTTTATAGCTCTATTTGCAGAATTCCGGCGTAGTCGGGTTGTTGGCTGAACACATTGTCAAGCGTTGCTGCCCCAGACAGCAGCAACATGTGTATCATTATGCCTCCGTGGGTAAATAACAGCACATTCTCCTTGTCGTTGGTCCTTATTTCTTCCAGAAATTGGCGTAATCGTTGCTGTTGTTCCTCGGATGATTCTCCCCCTGTCGCCTTGACATGAAACCAGTCGTCAAACCACTCTGTCAGCCTCGTATCCTTTATTTCATCCCATCGCTGCATCTCCCATTCTCCAAAATTCATCTCCATCAGGCGTTTGTCACGCACGGCATCCTCATACCCGCAAAATGAGGCAAGCTTCACGCACCGCGATAGGGGAGAAGTGTAAACAGCATCAAACTTCCTTCCTTTTAAATTTTCGCGTACTCTTTCTGCTTCCTCGGCGAAAGTTGCGCGTAACCCCACATCGCTTTGTCCGTAGCACACTCCTTTAGGCACATCCACCGATGTGTGTCTCACCAATGTCATTTTCATAATCCTGCTCCGTATAATATCGCAATGCCAACCCACATGCCCAATTCGCAGATAATGAATGTGGCACCGCAGCAATCGCCGGTATAACCCTGAATTTTTCGTTTCATGAGTATGAAAAGCATAGGCGCAATAAGCACCGGCATAATCAATGAGGCTATATATTGAACGGGCAGCAGCAACAACGGAATTGCGCCACCAAGGCACCCCGCCACCCCTGCCAAGAATCCGGTGCTATTGTATATGGTATGATTTTTGGCCTCCTCTATTTTTCTTGCGTAAGGCAGAAAATTCACTATGGTTGATGCCGCATATTTGCTCCATGCATCGCATGCCACAAACGCTCCGGCTGCCACTTTTATGGGAAGTGAACTCGCAATTCCGGTAAACAGGATATAATAGACAATGAGTGCTATCACTCCGTAAGTACCTATATGCGAGTCTTTCATTATTTCAAGAATTCGGCTGCGATTGGTGCCTCCGCCAAATCCGTCAGCAAAGTCGGCAAACCCGTCTTCATGCAGGGCACCGGTCACTAACAACCGTGCTGTCAGAGCCAGAACTACCGCACACGATTTTGGCAGCACGCATGTTGCACCCAGATATACAGCGGCCATTATTCCTCCTGTCAGCCATCCTACATAGGGCCAGTATCTTACCACATTTTTATAATATTCGGCAGGCACTTCCCCCAATCGCCAGAATGGCAGGCGGGTAAAGAATATCAGGGCAGCAAGTACGTGCTTCATCAGAAATATTTGGTCACATGCACCGCACTGAAGCGGTCCATCTCGTTTATCATCCTTACTGCCGACTCCAATATCGGATAAGCGCATACTGCTCCGGAGCCTTCGCCGAGCCTCAAATCAAGGTTCAATATGGCTCGCACGCCCAGTGCGTCAAGCATCCTTTTATGTCCCGATTCGTCTCCGCAGTGGCCGAATACGGCGTAATCCATCACATGGGGATAAAAATGTGCCGCTGCTGCCATACATGATGTCATTATGAATCCGTCCACGATAATCAGCATCTTCAATTCGGCAGCTTTTAACATTCCTCCGACAGCCATGGCCAATTCATACCCGCCGAACCATCTTAAGCGATCTTCCGTGGAAAATGGTCCGGAATAGTTGTTCCACGCGTGGAACAGTACCTCATATTTGTGTTCCACGCCTTTGTTACACAGTCCGGCTCCGGCTCCTATGCAGTCGGCCAACGGTATGCCGGTGAGGATATGCATCCACATAGATGACGGAGATGTGTTGCCACTTCCCATCTCTCCGAAACTTATTACGTTACAGCCTTTTGAGTGTACCATTTCCACTGTTTCAGCACCTCTTTTCAGGCACTCCTCCCATTCTTGAGGGGTAATGGCTGCCTCATGCAAAAAATTGCGTGTGCCACGGCGTATCTTCTTGTTTATTATGCCTTTGCCTTCCGGAATATCGTAATCCACGCCGGCATCTACAATTACCAACTCAAATCCATGCTGATTGCATAAAAAATTTATTCCCGCTCCCCCTCGGGCAAAATGGCTGACTTGCTGCCAAGTAACTTCTTTGGGCGATACACTCACTCCCTCATCAAGAATCCCATGGTCGGCTGCAAACAACACATTGCACGGATGATTGAGCTGTGGCTCAAGGGTTTGCTGTATGAGGCCAATCTTTATGGCAAGTTCTTCCAGTCGTCCGAGCGAACCTTTGGGTTTGGTTAGGTCGTCCACTTTTTCTTTGAGAAGCGGCAAAATGTCGGTATTGGGTGCGGAGATGTTGAATTGTTGCATAACTATTTTATTCTTAGCGGGATACCGCTTATAAGCATATAAACTTCATTGGATTCTGCGGCCACGAGCTGATTGATTGCGCCCTGAAGGTCGGTGAATTTTCGTTGCAGTGCGTTTGCGCTCACTCCTCCTAATCCTATCTCGTTTGTCACTGCTATTATGTTGACAGGCAATGAGATGAGTTTTTGCCATTCGGCGGTGAAACGCCGCAGGGCAAGTTGCGGGTCTTCATTTTCGGCAAACAGTATGTTGGAGGTCCACATGGTCAGGCAATCAATCAACGCAGTGTCATTGGCAATAGATAGTTCGCCCGGTGCCAACGGTGCCTCAAAATTTGTCCACATTGGGCCACGGCGAGCCTGATGAGCTGCCACCCTTTGACGCATTTCATCGTCAAATATCTGGGCAGTAGCTATATACGCGGGGTTGGCACACCGGTCAAGTGTGAGCTTTTCAGCAAAAGCACTTTTGCCTGAGCGTTGGCCGCCTGTGATGAGTGTGATGTTGTTTGCCATTTATGTTTGCAAATTTAGACATTTCTTTTTTAAATTCGTAATTTTGCAGTCCTATGACACCTGAGCAGCTGCTGAATATTGCAAATAACCGTTCCCTCATTGTAGTGGTGGCGGATGGCATGCATGAGCCTCCGCTGGATGTTCTTGGCGGGAGAACTCCTTGGCAGGCAGCTGACTGTGAATGCATGGATGCAATGATGCATGATTCCATTTCGCTTGTGCCTGATGGGCTGGAACCTAACACTGATGTGGCACTCCTGACCCTGCTCGGTTATGATGCCGGAGAGTGTGCCAATTGTCGTGCTCCATTTGAGGCTCTGGGGCTTGGCATAGAAGTGGATAAGGACGATATGGTGCTGAGATGCAATCTCGTTTCGATGCATAATGGCATGATTACCAGCCATTGTGGCGAAGGACTGACCGGTGAGCAGGCTATGGTTGTAGTGGATTTGCTGAATGGCCGATTCGGGTGCGATAATCTTCATTTTTATAACGGCAACGGTTTCAGGGCTTTGCTGAAGGTAAAAGGCATGACAGATTTGCCATCATCGGTTCCACCTCACAATATTCTTAATCAGCCGTATCAGTCGCATATGATAGACAATGCAACGCTTGCACGTATTAATGTTGAGGCTATCGCATTGCTTTCCACTCTTGGGTTTCTTGCCAATGGCATCTGGCTTTGGGGCGCGGGACGAGCGGGGAGTTTTGCTCCATTTGCTTATAACGGGGCATCCATAAGCGGTACTCAGCTTGTGCGCGGCATATCGCGGGCTGTGGGTATGGATGTGATAGATGTAGATGGGGCTGATGGAACATCCACCACGAATTTACGGGGGAAATGCGATGCGGCAATTTCGGCTATTGGTAATCACCAGTTTGTGCTTGTGCATGTTGAAGCATGTGATGAGGCATCCCATTCGTTGGATGTCAAAGGCAAGATTGATATGATTAAACGGATTGATACTGAGTTGGTTGCTCCTCTCAGGGAGTATGCATCGGGTCATGATGTCGCGTTAGTGATAACGAGTGATCACGGCACCAGTTCCATCACAGGAAAGCATCTCGCGGGGGAGGTGCCGTGTTATGTGCAAATTTAATTTGTGCGAATTGCAATTATTGGGCTTTTAACGCGTTAAATAAATATGAACTATACAGTACACCATCCACGCCTGCAGATGTATTATGACAGTGCAGCCATGAATATTGCTTCTTTAGGAGCAGCTTTGTCACTTGTGATACTTAGCCATTATGGCTTTACTATATTGCCCGTAGTAGCTTTGTGTATATTTTTTGCTTTTATGGTGGGTTATTCCATTTGGTTTTGGATCAGTAAGCCTAAAAGTGTGTCAACAAGCAAGTTTCTATCCAATGTTTCGCTATATTATATGCTGTATGCTTTGATATTGGTAACTCTCTATCCGGTATCGGTAGGGTGGTGCGTCCTTGGATTGGTGGCTGCTATCGCTATTCTTTTAATCTACATTGTCAAAGTTAAATAATATTGGTTATGAGCTTCAATAAATATCCCAAAATAGTGCTGGTTTGTGGTTTGATTTGCCTTATAGCCGGAGTAGTGATGCTTATAGCCGGAGCGAATTTAATTCAAGAAAATTCATTCTATAATTATGCCGGAGTACTGTTTGCCTGCCTCGGCGCAGTATTCGTGGCTCTCAGCTTCCACAAAACTCCACCCAAATCCCCCAAAAAAATAAGCGGGCGATGAAAGCACACGCAAATATAGCTTGCTTTGTGGCAAATGTTTAAGGCAATATTTCCGGAAGTAACATATTGCCGGACTCAATAATATTTGTAAATTTGCAATTGCCTTAGAAGGAGTCGCCGAGAGTTACTTGCAGCCCTCAAACAGGTTCGGATTCAGTTATGAATTGGATAATTCTAATTGTAGCCGGCTTCTGCGAGGTCGGCTTTACTTACTGCCTCGGAAGGGCAAAATCCGTTGAAGGTCTCGCATGGTGGGGCTGGATTGGCGGATTTCTTGTGTTTACAATTATAAGTATGGGATTATTGGCAAAAGCTACGCAAAGTTTGCCGATAGGTACTGCCTATGCCGTATGGACCGGGATTGGAGCCGTCGGAACCGTTTTAGTGGGCATCCTATTCTTCCACGAACCGGCAACCTTTTGGCGTTTGTTTTTCATCTTTACGCTAATATCTTCAATAGTCGGACTTAAAATTGTGTCATAAGCCATGGAGTTTCGTAAAATGCGGCGTTTTCGCCAACAACTCACAATATCAGAATGTGATGCCATATTGTCAACGGGAACATCCGGCACACTTGCCGTACTTGGAGATGACGGTTATCCTTATGCTGTTCCGATAAGTTATGTTCATGTGGACGGCAAATTGTATTTTCATAGTGCCAAAACTGGTCATAAGGTAGATGCCATAAGGCAATATGACAAAGCATCGTTCTGTGTCATTGCCGCCGATGATGTCCATTCGTCGGAGTTTACTACCTATTTCCGGAGCGTCATTGCATTTGGAAGAATCAGAATTATTGAATCAGAGGAAGAAAGAACGCATGCGGCTTCTTTGTTGGGGACCAAATACAATCCTGGCGATGAAGTCGGATTACAGAAAGAATTGGAAAAGGGACTGTTACATATGCTTGTTCTCTGCCTTGATATTGAACACATGACCGGTAAAGAGGCTATTGAGCTTGTAAAGAAGGAATGAGAAAAATACTTCAAAAACAAATAATCATAGTAAAGATGAATATGTCATCGCTTGATATATTGACGGGTGAGGTGTATGGCAAGGTCGGTACATCTGCAAATCTGGTGTAAGAGATCAGGTGTGTGGATTCAACGGCTCAGGTATGACTGATCAGGATTTATGCTTTTCAGAAACTTTTGAGGGCAGGTTCCGTAGAGTAATTTATGTGAGGAGAGGTGGCTCGGGATGCTGCCTGAGGCATTGTCTGCTATCAAAAAATTTTGTAATTTTGTGCATAGGTAAAAAAGATGCACATGATAAAATCCGTTTCACTACTCGGAAGGGACAGGATTATTGGATTTGTATGGCAACACCTGCTCCTTCTTGTCTCACTTTATTTTATGACTCTCGGAGTCGCGCTGTGTGTCAGGTCAAATCTCGGCAGCAGTGTTATTTCAGCGTTGCCAATGGCATTTTCAATAGCAGGCACACAAAATCTTGTTCCGCCACTTACAATAGGTGGTTATACCAATGTGATGAACATTATATTAGTGCTGGGCCAAATTCTGGTGTTGCGAAAACGCTTTGAAAAAGTACAGCTTTTTCAACTTATAATAGGATTTGTATTCGGGGCACTGATTGATGTGAATATGTGGGCGACATCATTTGTTGACTGTTCCACTATGATGCAACAGACAGTAGCCCAGTTTGTGGGATGTACCGTAATGGGTATCGGCATAGCTTTTGAGGTGAGATGTGGTTCTGTGACAATGCCCGGAGAGGGGCTTCCGGTGGCGATAAGCCGCGTTACAGGCCGTCCTTTCCCCAAAATCAAGATTGCTGTGGATGTGTCGCTTGTGGTACTGAGTGTAGTGAGCTGCTATATGTTCTGGGGCGCATGGCAGTGGAATATTATCGGTCCGGGTACACTGTTTGCAATGTTTTATGTGGGCTATATAGTAAAATTGCTCGGCGGACATCTCGGATGGTTTGACCGATTGCTTTGTCGTCCGGGTATGCGCAGATATGTGTTTGGCCTCGCCCGCTATATTTACCATAGGTTCAAGTAACTGATCTTATTTGAAGCGGCCGGAGCAAGGGTGAAGAGAGGGTATAAAAAGAAAGGACTCAATTATGAGTCCTTTTCTTGTGTAGCGAATCAGGGAATCGAACCCTGGTCTCCACCGTGAGAGGGTGGCGTGCTAGGCCACTACACTAAATCGCCATCTTTACACCTTGCGGTAATCAAATCTCCTTTTGATGGCACAAAGGTAGGGCGAATATTTTGACTGTGCAAGAGCGCAAGGCTATTTTTAAGATATTTTTTGAAATATCGGTTACTCCAATGTTATCTCGCCGAAGAATTCGGGGCGGTGATAATCGGGTTCGGGAGTGTCAATGGGCGACCATGTGAGGAAGTGCGGACTTGAGGTGAGGTCGGCACATTTGTAGAAGTTGCCATGCATGGTTATAGGTTTGCCTTCGTATTTCACTCCTATCAATTCCAAAGGAATGGCCATAACGACGCTCCAAGAGAACATGCCTTCAAGCTCTTCAAACGGGCGAGTTCCGCAGGATGCATAGCGTCGTACTGTGGCAAGCTGTTCATCGGTGAGGGGAGTGCCGTTGTGACGGTCCATGCGGCATGCGGCATGGAGGGTGCCGATGCAGTTCATCTCAAAATTATAATAGGGCTGCGACCCTTTGGGGGCAACAAAAAATTCTACGCATGAGTCCTGATGTACGGGAGAGTTGTTGGTGTAGTTTACGGCACGCAGGTAATTGCAACGCACAAAAAATTCCACATAGATGTGTGTGCCTGAATGAGCTATAGAGAAAGAGGTGAGGGGATGATAGGGAAATTGCTCTTTCCAATTGAGGATGTCAATGGGATTTTTGTTGCCTTTCTCATCAAGAATTTTGCCAACTGTTTCAAGCTCTGCGTTGTCAAGCTCGGGGATGTAGGGTACTGAAAGTGATTTGGGGTTAGCTTTCATATTATATTCAAGGTTGTAATAAAGTTTTGACGGCTGTAAAGAGTCCTATAAGCGCCATTATGCTAAGCAGGACGGCGATAATCCTGTTGATGAGCCACAAAGAGCGCACATTGAAGTGTGCGCGAAGCTTGTTGACAAGATAAGTTATGACAAACCACCATCCGATGGCTCCAAGTATTATGCCACAGTAGCCTGTTATGTAATGGTAGTAGCTATAGGTGGTGTCCATGAAGTTGAAGCGTGCAAACAGGCCAATGATAAAGAAAAGAATCAACGGATTGGACACTGTGAAAAGGAATCCGGTGGCAAAATCACGCCAATATGTGTTGGCAGCCTGTGTGGCCGGTTTGAGAGATCGGGACGGATTGCTGCGAAAGAGGTAGATGCCATAGATTATGAGCACGACCGATCCGATGATCTGAAGCACTGACTGGTTGCTCTGGATGAAATCAGTGACGAATGACAGTCCAAGACCTGTGAGCAGGCAGTATATAAGGTCGGACAATGCAGCCCCCAAGCCGGTAAAGAATGCGGGTACACGCCCCTTGTATAGAGTGCGTTGAATGACAAGCATGCCGATAGGGCCCATTGGGGCGGATATAAACACGCCTATTATCACTCCGGTGAATAGTATCTGCAATACCTGCTGCATGTTGCAAAGTTAATACTTGCCGTTGTGAGTTGCAAAAAAATTGTGGCTAAGCCAAGGGAAAATAATGTTAATATGACAGATGCTCGCGCCGCGAGGCGTCAATTCGTAGTAATATGAAAAGCAGGAACGTAAAGCTCCACAATGAGGAGCCTCCATAGCTGAAAAACGGCAGGGGAATACCAATTACGGGACAAAGCCCAATAACCATGCCCACGTTGATGGCGAGATGGAATATGAAATATGAGGCTACGCAATAGCCATATACGCGTCCGAATACCGTGGGCTGCCGTTCGGCCAAATGCATGACTCTGAGTATGAGGCAGAGGAACAAAATCAATACCGCCGATGCTCCAAGAAATCCTTGCTCTTCGCCAATAGTGCAGAAGATGAAGTCGGTGTGCTGCTCGGGCACATATTTGAGCTTGGTCTGGGTGCCGTTGAGAAATCCTTTGCCGGCGAAACCTCCGGAACCTATGGCTATACGCGATTGATTTACGTTATAGCCTTTGCCCAAAGGGTCATCAACGATGCCCAAGGTTACTTTGATACGCTGCTGCTGATGGGGCTGCAAAATGGAATCAAATGCATAGTTGACCGAAAACAGAAATATAACTGATGCAACGGTGGCGCCTACAGTTATCCACAGTTTGCGAGCATGGCTGCGCATGGTGAGAAATGCGGAGTAGAGGCAAGCAACGGATATGGCGGAAATGAAATAAGCGAGTCCGGGCACCGTGATGCCAAATGCATCAAGTACGGCCACTATGACGAAAGTGCCCACATACCACACAGCTACATTTCGTGCAGCTATGATATGCTTGCAGTAGATGGCGAGCAATCCCACCATAATGCACATAATCATACCGAATACGGCTGCTTCTCCGGCGGGAATGCCGAGATAGGTGGATGCAGTGTATTTGATTGCCACTACGAAAAACAGCACAGCGCATCCTGCTGCCATAAGCACAAGTCCGCTCATGCCTTCGCGATAGAGCACGAAAAACAGGGCGAGATAGGCCAGTGCGGAACCTGTTTCTTTCTGGGCTATGATGAGAAGGATGGGGAGTATGATGATGGTAAGTGCCCGGAAATAATTGTTTTTGGAGGCATTGAGCCGGAAATTATAGCCGCTGAATAATTTTGCAAGGGCCAATGCTGTGGCAAATTTTCCGAATTCTGCCGGCTGAAACCGTAAAGGCCCGAATACAAGCCATGAATGAGATCCCTTAATGTCCGGGGCTACAAATATGGTTATCAGGAGGATGAACATTACCACTATATAGATAGGGTAGGCATAAGTCTCATACATTCTGGCATCAAAAAGCAGGAGCACGAGTGCAAGCACAAGTGCCATGCCTATCCATCGGATCTGTTTGCCTGAAAATTCGGCAGCATTGAGTATGGAAGCGTTGTCGAAATCGTAGCTTGCGGCATAGATGCTGAAGATACCTGCAATTACAAGTATCAGATAGATTGCAATCGTGAACCAGTCAACATTATGCAGCAGCGATGAGTTAGTGTTTCTTGACTCCACTGTAAATAATAGTATTTGAGGTCAACATACGTGTTTCAATATATTTGCGATTCTCAGCAATCTTGCCGGTGAGATATTTCTCGATGAGAAGACTGCCTATCGGAACCCCAAAAGTGGCACCGTAGCCGGCGTTTTCCACGTACACGCATATTGCAATCTTGGGATTGTGATAAGGTGCAAATCCGAGAAATACGGAGTGGTCGCGTCCATGGGGATTTTGGGCTGTACCGGTTTTGCCGCATACCTCAATGTCGGGTAGATTTGCAAGACGGCATGTGCCGCCGGTGACTGCCATGCGCATGCCCTCGGCCACGGAATTGAAATGCTCCTGGTGGATGTCGGGACGATGCTTTTCGGAGTATTTGGTGTCAATAACGGTGTCTTCAATCTCTTTTACCACATGGGGTGTGATGAACCATCCCCGGTTGGCAATGGTGGCTCCGAGGTTGGCGATTTGAAGGGGAGTGGCAAGAATCTCACCTTGGCCTATGGCTACTGAAATAATGGTATTGGCACTCCAATGTCCTTCGCCATATACTTTGTTGTAGAATTTGGCGTTGGGGATAAATCCACGGCTTTCGCCAGGGAGATCTATGCCAAGTTTGTAGCCGTATCCCAGCTCCACAAGGTGTGTCTTCCACACTTCAAAAGCCTCGGCTGCAGTGCCATATTTGGAGCGTCGGTCAATCATATTTTTAAGTCCCCAACAGAAGAATGCATTGCAGGAGGTTTGCAATGCCGGCTTGAGAGTTATGGGAGACGCATGTGGGTGACAACCGACTTTAAGACGCCCGCTTATGTAACCGCGATGGCAGGGGAATGGTGTGCCAAGTCCTATGATGCCCTCCTCAAGCAAAATCAATCCTTGTCCGGGCTTGAACGTGGATCCGGGCGGATAAACGCCCATTATGGAACGGTCGTAGAGTGGCTTGAGCGGGTCCTTGTTGAGCTTGGCATAATTGTTGCCTCGCTCCCTGCCCACAAGCAGTGAAGGGTCGTAGGTGGGGCTGCTTACAAGCGCAAGAACCTCACCGGTGGCAGGCTCGATTGCTACGACTGCGCCAATTTTGTTGACCATCAGGCTCTCGGCATATTGCTGAAGCTCAATGTCAATGCTGAGTTTGAGGTTTTTGCCCGATATGGCGGCTTTGTCGCGGGCGCCCCCCTCATATTTTCCCTGAATCTGGCCGAGGGCATCGCGAATCAGAATTTCCTCGCCTTTTTCTCCGCGCAAAAACTTTTCATAGCTTTTTTCCACTCCCAGGTCGCCGGTGTAGTCACCTCGCGAATAGTAGGGATCATTGTCAATATCCTTTTGAGACACCTCGCGTATGTCGCCGAGGAGGTTGGCCCCGCAATGATAGTTGTATTCACGCAGTATTCGTTTTTGTATGAAAAATCCCGGATAGCGATACATTTTTTCCTGAAGGCGTCCATAATCCTCGGCCGAGAGGTGCGTCATAAGCACTTGCGGAGAATAGGATGAATAACCGGGATTCAGCCTCTTGTCGCGCATGTCGGAAAATCTCTTGCGGAGTTTTTCGGGTGTTATGCCGAGCGTGCGACACAAGTCAAGAGTGTCAAACGGCTGCACATCTCGGGGAATCATCATAATGTCGTAGGCGGGTCGGTTAAATACCACCACGTTTCCGTTGCGGTCGTAGATTATGCCTCGTGACGGGTATATGGCTTTGCGCAGAAAAGCATTGGAATCGGCCTCATCCTTGTAGCTTGAGTCAAGTACCTGAAGGTTGAACAAGCGCACGAGATAAATCAGCACTATCACCACGATAAAGCTGCCTATCACATATTTACGCTTTTCTAACTTATAATCTTTTCTCACCGGGGTTTACTGTGATACAGTCAATACAAATCAATAGCAGGGTAGTGAGCAGTGTACTGCATACGATTCGTGCTATCAGCAACAGAATGTTGAACATTGAGAATGCTTCGATAACGAATATTAGCGTGCAGTATATCAGCGACATCGTAACGGCGTACTTGACATAGGCAGCGGTGCCGAGCGAGTGCATTGAAGGCATGAGGTCGCCAAGCTCGTCTTCACGCAACACATAGAGCCTGAGCACTGGTTTACGCAATACGGCCGCGATGGTACATGCAAGAGCATTCATTCCCTGAGTGTCGGAGAAAACATCGATGATGAGACCAAGCAGGAAGCTGAATGTGAGCACATAGTTGAGATGCAATGTGAGCGGAAGCCTGAGAATCACATATATGAAAGCCATTGGCACCGCTACGCCCCACAGGCACACATGATTGAGCACAATGACTTGCGCCAATATGAGTATCAGCGTTAAAAGCATGAGCTGTAGTGTGATTTTTGTCATGGCTTGTTGTGGTTAAAACTTGCGTTGCGGTTCCTCGTCGCTCTCCACTTCCAGCAGTTCAGGTTTCATCATGTCGCGTACCACCCGCACGGTGTTAAGAGTGGAGAAGTCGGTGAAAAGACGCACCCGCAATGCAAAAAAGTTTTCGTCGTAGTCTTTGAGGGGCTTTGTAACAATGCCCACAGGCACACCTTCGGGGAACACTGTGGAGTAGCCACTGGTGACAACGGTGTCGCCTACTTTGAAAGTGGCATGACGGGGCAACTCTTCAAGAATGGCTTCTGAGGGGTTTTTGCCGTCCCATACCAAGGATCCTACCTGTTCGCTTGCCTTTACTTTTGCTGATACGCGGAGATAGTTGTTGAGCACGGATATGACTCTTGCAGAGTGCGGTCCAACCTTATTGACAATTCCTACCACACCGTTTTCATTCACAACACCCATTTCTTCGGCGATGCCGTCAAGCGATCCTTTATCCAAGGTTATGTAATTGTGCGGACGATGCACGCTGTTGTTGATTACATGGGCTATGATAAAGTTGTAACGGGCAAGCGAGGTGTCAACCGGCACTGTGGCAGCATACTCGGCAATTTTGTAACGGGCAATCTGCGATTTGAGCGCAAGTACCTGACTTTCAAGTTGCGCGTTGCGGCGAGTAAGGTCCTCGTTGATGTCGCGCAGGCTGAAATAGGATGTCACGGAGTGTGCTCCATTGTACAATGAGGTGCTCAGAGCGTTGGCTGATGACAGATAGATGGAATGCTGGTAGGGATTGTTCTGAAACAGGAGTACGCAACTAATCGTCACGAATACCATAAAAAGTATCCATGACGAAAAGCGTATCAGAAAGTTGATGAGATTGCGCACTTCTGCCTACCTCCCAACTATATTAGCGAATGAGGAATTTGAACTTGTCAATGTTTTTCAGAGCCACACCGGTGCCTTTGGCCACTGCTTTCAAGGGGTCTTCGGCCACGTGGAACTGGATACCGATTTTGTCAGTCAAACGCTTGTCCAGACCGCGCAGGAGAGCACCACCGCCTGCAAGGTAGATGCCATTGCGAACGATGTCGGCATAAAGCTCGGGGGGAGTTTGCTCCAGAGCGGCAAGCACAGAGGCTTCAATCTTGGAAATTGATTTCTCGATGCAATGAGATATTTCCTGATAAGAAACCTGTACTTCCATGGGAAGAGCGGTCATCTGGTTGGGTCCGTGCACGATGTAATCTTCCGGTGCATCCTCAAGCTCGGTAAGAGCAGAGCCTACGTTGATTTTTATAAGCTCGGCGGTGCGGTTGCCCACACGAACATTGTGGACACGTTTCATGTGCTCCATAATGTCGGCAGTGAGGTCGTCACCGGCTATCTGGATACTCTTGTTGGAGACGATGCCACCCAATGAAATGACGGCGATTTCGGTTGTACCGCCTCCTATGTCAACAATCATGTTGCCTTCGGGGGCTACAACATCAAGCCCTATACCGAGGGCGGCTGCCATAGGTTCATAAATCATGTAAACATCGCGGCCGCCAGCATGTTCGGAGGAGTCGCGCACCGCACGTATTTCCACTTCGGTAGAACCGGAAGGGATGCCTACCACCATGCGCATGGATGGGCTGAACCATTTGTTCTTGCTTGAGGCTTTGCCTATAAGACCGCGTATCATCATTTCGGCGGCATTGAAATCGGCGATAACACCTTTGCGCAAAGGACGCACACATCGGATGCCTTCGGGTTCGCGGCCCCACATGCGCTGAGCTTCTTTGCCCACGGCAATCATTTTGCCGGTGCGCACGTCAATGGCCACAATAGAAGGCTCGTCAATGATGATTTTGTCGTTATGGATAATGAGGGTATTGGCTGTGCCAAGATCCACAGAAATCTCTTTGGTGAGTGAAAAAATACCCATTTCTTGTGTCGAAGGATTTTAAGTAGATAAATTAGTGTTTGAAATGGCGAATTCCGGTGGTGACCATGGCAACATCGTGTTCATTGCAATATGCAATGGAGTCGTTGTCGCGAATAGAACCGCCGGGTTGTATAACAGCATCAATGCCAGCTTCGTGGGCTATTTCCACGCAGTCGGCAAAGGGGAAGAAGGCATCGGAAGCCATCACAGCTCCTTTGAGATCAAAGCCAAATGACTGAGCCTTGGCAATGGCCTGCTTGAGAGCGTCAACACGGCTTGTCTGGCCAACGCCGCTTGCCAAGAGCTGATTGTTTTTGGCAAGTACAATAGCATTGCTTTTAGAATGCTTCACGATTTTGTTGGCAAAAAGCATGTCCTGAATCTGGGCATTATCCGGAGACTTGAGTGTAACTGAGGTCAAGTCGTCAGGAGTCTCCACTTTCAGGTCGCGCTGTTGCATAAGTGCACCATTGAGAACGGTGCGTATCTGGTATTTGGTGTCAAGCTGGGTTTTCTGAACCAGAATGATACGATTTTTCTTTTGTTCAAGGATTTTCAGTGCATCCTCAGTGTATTCGGGAGCAATGATTACTTCAAAGAAGATTTTGTTGATTTCTTCGGCTGTTTCGGCATCTATGGCGCGATTGGCGATGAGAACCCCTCCGAAGGCAGATACAGGGTCGCCTGCGAGAGCGTCTTTCCATGCCTCGGCCATTGTCGGGCGAGTGGCAAGTCCGCATGCATTGTTGTGCTTGAGGATAGCGAATGTAGGTTCGGTAAACTCAGAAATGAGGCATACGGCTGCATCAATGTCAAGAAGATTGTTGTAGGAGATTTCTTTGCCGTGCAGCTGGTGGAAAAGTTTTTCAAAATCGCCGAAGAAGGCACCCTGCTGATGGGGATTCTCACCATAACGGAGCTCTTTTTTGTGGTCAAGAGCCAAGCGAAGTGCAGATGGGCCTTCGGGCATGTCAAAATAGTTGAATATGTGGGAATCGTAGGCGGACGAAACAGAAAATGCTTCTTTGGCAAGCCATAAACGCTCTTCAAGGGTGGTGGAAGCATCGTTGTGCCGTTCAAGCATCTCAGCAAATGGTGCATATTGAGCTTTGGAGGCTACGATTGCTACATGGGCATAGTTCTTGGCTGCTGCGCGGATTAGGGAAATACCGCCTATGTCAATTTTTTCAATTATATCAGCGTGTGAGGCACCTGAGGCTACTGTGTCCTCAAAAGGATAGAGGTCAACTATTACGAGATCTATTTCGGGGATTTCGTATTGCTGCATCTGTGCGATGTCGCTATCCATGTCTCTGCGACCGAGAATGCCGCCGAACACTTTGGGGTGAAGGGTCTTTACGCGACCGCCAAGTATAGAGGGGTAGGATGTGAGATCCTCAACGGCATCACACTCGTAACCGAGAGACTCGATGAATTGTCGTGTGCCGCCGGTGGAGAGGAATTTCACGCCATTGGAATGGAGTAGGGAAAGTATGCGGTCAAGACCGTCTTTGTGGAACACTGAGATAAGTGCAGTGGAGATTTTTTTAGCTTCTGCCATAATCCGGATGTTGATGTTCTGTAGATGAATAATCAAAGTGCAAAGGTAGTAAAATTCTGCACAATGCATGTGATAATTATGCTATAAAGCACAAAAAAAAGTTTTTAATGGATAAGTAACACGTTTTTCTGAACAATAAAACGACAGTTAGCGTTAAAAAATATAGATTTTATAATTTATGTGATTATGAATAAAATAGGTATATTCTATGGCTCCACAACCGGTACAACAGCTGGTGTGGCGCGACAAATTGCAAAAGAACTTGGAGTGGCAGACACTGATGTTCACGATATGTCAAAAAGCAGTCCGAGCGATGTGGCTCCGTATGATGTGCTGATTATGGGAACAAGCACATGGGGAGACGGCGACATGCAGGATGATGCTCACGATTTTGCTGACGGATTACAGGGCCTCAGCCTTAAGGGTAAAAAAGTGGCTTTGTTTGGCTGCGGAGACGAGACCATGGCGGATACGTTCTGCAATGGAGTGGAGGAGTTTCTGGAGTATGTAAAGCCAACAGAAGCTACAATTGTGGGCCAGTTCAATGTGAACGGTTATGATTTTTCAAAAAGCAAGTCGGTGAATGCTGCCGGTGAGGCTGCCGGTTTGCTTATAGATGAAGTCAATCATGCCGATACGGTTGATAAACGTATTAAAGAGTGGTGTGATGAACTGAGGAAAGAAATCTGATTTAATTGTTGAAAATCAGGTCATAACAATCCGGCGCAAAAATTTAATTGAAATTTGTGTCTGAAAAATTTGGCCAAGAAATAAATACTGTCTATCTTTGCACTCGCATTTAGGCAATGGCGGGATAGCTCAGTTGGTTAGAGCGTCGGATTCATAACCCGGAGGTCCCGAGTTCAATTCTCGGTCCCGCTACAAGATACATAACGATAGCCCGGAGCGTTTACGTTCCGGGTTTTTTAGTGCGTTTATGTAATATGCTTTTGCGCCGGATCTATTGCCATTGGTCGTTCTCATGCTGAAGAAGTGTGGGTGCCGGTGGCAGGATGCGAAATCGAGAGGGTATAAACTACCGAAGCCGCTCATTAGAGCGGCTTCGGTAGTTGTTGGATGTCTGTTATAGGTTAGGAGTTGTTTTTGTCAAAGATATGACGAAGCTTGCTGAATATTCTATGCTTGGCATCTTCGGTGGGCTTGATGTCGGGGCAGTTGTTCAAGGCTTCTATCTTGGACTTTTCGTCATCGGTAAGATTTTCCGGCACATAAACCATCACATTGATGAGTTCGTCGCCGGTGTTGTAGCCCTGATACTCGGGCAGTCCTTTGCCGCGAAGTCGTAATATTTTGCCGGGCTGTGTTCCGGCAGGAATTTTCAGTCTTGCACGACCACCAAGAGTGGGCACTTCAACAGATCCGCCCAAAGCGGCAGTGGGGAAATCAAGCATAAGGTTATAAATCACATCGTTGCCATCACGAATCAGCTCGGGGTGCTTTATCTCGTCAATCACTACGAGCAGGTCGCCGTTGACACCTCCGTGCATAGGAGCATTGCCTTTGCCCTTAATGGTGAGGGTCATGCCTCCGGTAACGCCGGCAGGAATATGGAATGACAATGTTTGCTCTTTGTGCTCCACACCGGTGCCGTTGCAGTACTGACATTTGTCCTGTATTACCTTGCCTTCGCCATTACATTCAGGGCAAATGGCTGCGCTCTGCTGCACTCCAAAGATGCTCTGCTGGGTGCGCATCACAGTGCCGGTACCGTGGCAAGTGGGACAAGTGGTGAATGATGTGCCGTCTTTTGCGCCTGTGCCGTGGCAGTGAGGATCAGCAACGAATGATTTGAGCTTAAGGGTTTTGTCAACACCTTTGGCAATATCCTCAAGTGTCATTTTTATGGTTATGCGAAGGTCGTCACCCCGACGCTGCCGTGTGCGGGGACGACGTCCGGCGCTTCCAAATCCGCCTGCATCGTGCATGTGTCCACCGAAAATATCGCCGAAAGCGGAAAAGATATCCTCCATGGACATGCCGCCGCCAAAACCGCCGTAGCCGCCAAAACCGCCGCTACCACCGGCACCCGGAAATCCCTGCGGTCCCATGCTGTGGCCAAACTGATCGTATTTGGCTCTCTTTTCAGGATCGGAAAGCACATCGTAAGCTTCGGCAGCTTCCTTGAACTTCTCTTCGGCTTCCTTGTTGCCCGGATTTTTATCCGGGTGGTATTTGATTGCCATTTTGCGGTAAGCTTTTTTCAGCTCCTCAGGGGTAGCTGATTTGCTTACGCCAAGCACTTCATAATAATCTCTTTTGTCCATGATTTAATATGGTTGTCAGGTGTGGATTACTGTCCTACAGCTACTTTGGCGTAGCGGAGCACTTTGTCGTTGATGGTGTATCCTTTGGTGGGAGTGTCTATGACTTTGCCCTTCATTTTTTCATCTTCGGTAGGCACCATTGCTATGGCCTCATGAAGATCGGGATTGAATTCAGCTCCGGTGCTTTCAATCGGCTTCACACCATTCTGTTCAAGATACTTTATCAGTTTGTTGTATATAAGTTGCATACCCTGTTTGGCGGCATCGGTGTCATCAGTTGACTCCAGTGCTGCAAGTCCGCGCTCAAAGTCGTCAACAATGGGGAGAAGACCTTTGAGTACGCTTTCGGCTGCGTTACGAATAATGTCGCCTTTTTCTTTAATGGTGCGTTTTCGGAAATTGTCAAACTCCGCCATAAGGAACAGGTATTCGCGTTTTTCTTTTTCAAGCTTTTCTTTGGTTTCACCCAACTCTTTTGCCAGAGTGTCAATCTCGCTCATTTCGGAGTTTTCAATTTCTTCATCAGATTGAGACTGATTGTCGGTTTCAGCTTCCTGTACGTTATCCATGATTTCTACTTCATCAGCGTCAGAAGCAGGAGCGGTGTGCTTGTTTTTATTTTTGTTGCTCATGATTGTAATAAGTTTCTAATTTGCCACTACAAAAACTTTGCCAAAATGTGCGTTTGCACACATGGCTTTCTATTTTGATAACAATAAAAACGGTATATCGTTCACCGTTACTGCATGTTGGCAGAAAATATGGTGCAATCACGTGTGATTTCCGATGGCAAGTCTGCCAAGTTGTCACGCTCCCATAACCCATATACTGCCGATCCGCTTCCGGTCATTGACGCATACACTGCACCGGCATCAATCATGGCTTGTTTGATGGCTTTGATTGCCGGGTGTTTTGTGAATATGGATGGCTCAAAATTGTTTATTATCCCCTGTTGCCAGTAAATGACGGGCTTTCTGATTCGCTCATATAATGGCGTGCATGGCTGAGCCGGGATGAGAGAGGCATAAGCTTCCTTGGTGGGAATGAGAATCGGCGGCTTGACAATCTGTATGGCGAAACGGCTCAAATCCAATTCAATAGGTTGAAGATCTGTGCCGGTTCCGGTTGCCAGCATTGGCCTGTTGTAGATGAAAAAGGGACAGTCGGCTCCAATTGAAGATGCTATTTGGGCGAGTGTATCATCGGGAATGTCAAGCTGCAGAAGTTTGTTGATGGTGCTGAGCGTGAAGGCTGCATCGGAGGATCCTCCGCCCATTCCGGCGCCATCGGGTATGATTTTGTGTAGATGAATGTCAAGGGGAGGGAGGGGGGTGATGTCGTTCAATGCTCGGTAGGCTTTCATGACCAGATTTTTTTCAGCCGGGCAGTCCACCCTCCGTCCTGTGACGGTTAAAGTGGTGTCAATGCCTTTTGAAGGCACTATTTCAAGTATATCGCACCAAGGAACGGGAACCATTACGGTGCAAATATCATGATAACCGTCGGGGCGCTTGCGGAGGATGTCAAGTCCTATATTGATTTTTGCATTCGGAAACGATATCATCTACTATTATATATAGGTGTTAATAATGTGTAGAATAATTTATCGGCGAAGTTACGAAAAAAAACCGTATTTTTGTATTCGAAATAAATTCCGAACGATTATGCCTACACCTTATAACGATAATATCAAGAAGAAATCACAATCGCAGCCATTGTATGATTACGGCGGCCGTCAGTTGCCTCGCGACAAAGATCTGGAGGAGGCTGTTCTTGGTGCGCTCATGCTTGAAAAAGATGCATATACTGTGGTGTGTGACATATTGAAGCCTGAATGCTTTTATGAACCGTCTAACCGTAAGATATATGAAGCAATTCAGACTCTCGGAGCCTCGCAGCAGCCTATTGACATGCTTACCGTTACCGAGCAGCTGAGGCTCAATGGCACTTTGGATGAGGTTGGAGGTCCGCTTTTTGTTTCGGAATTGACTTCGCGTGTGGCATCAGGAGCACATGTGGAGTACCACGCCCGTATTGTTGCGCAGAAATATCTGGCACGAGAGCTGATTACTTTTGCATCGGAAGTGGAGAAAAAAGCTTTTGACGAGAGCAATGATGTGGATGATCTGCTTCAAGAGGCTGAAGGACATCTGTTTGAAATATCGCAGCGCAATGTAAAAAAGGATGTGACTCAGATAGATCCTGTGATAGGAGCTGCCATCGATCAGATACAGACTGCCGCCAACCGTCCGTCGGGTCTTAGCGGTCTGGCATCCGGCTATCATGAACTTGACAAACTCACATCCGGCTGGCAAGCTTCGGATCTTATAATTATTGCCGCGCGTCCTGCCATGGGTAAGACGGCTTTTGTGCTTTCCATGGCTAAGAACATGGCTGTGAATTATAATACGCCTGTTGCAATATTTTCATTGGAAATGAGCAATCTTCAGCTTGTGGGCCGTCTTATAAGCAATGTGTGTGAGCTGGAGAGCGAAAAAATCAAGAGCGGTCAGTTGCAACCGGTAGAATGGGACCAGCTTATGGCGCGTATAAAGAATCTTTACGGCGCACCTTTATATATAGATGACACGCCTTCGCTCTCAATATTTGAACTCAGAACAAAGGCACGCCGCCTTGTGCGCGAGCATAATGTGAAAATGATAATAATAGACTATCTTCAGCTGATGAATGCCTCCGGAATGAAGTTCGGAAGCCGTGAGCAGGAGGTCAGTATGATATCGCGTTCACTTAAGCAGCTTGCCAAAGAGCTGAATATTCCTATAGTGGCTCTTTCGCAGTTGAACCGTAGTGTGGAATCACGTGGTGACAGCAAGGAAGGCAAGCGACCTCAGTTGAGCGACCTTCGCGAATCTGGTGCGATAGAGCAGGATGCCGATATCGTTTGTTTCATTCACCGTCCGGAGTATTATCTGCGGTCTGATACCGACGGTTCCGGCAGAGATATACGCGGTCTTGCGGAGTTTATTGTCGCCAAGCACCGTAGCGGTAGAGTGGACGATGTGGAATTGCGGTTTAAAGCCAAATACGCACGTTTTGAAAATTGGGACGGTGGCACTGACATGACATCCGCTCCACAGACCATAGGGTCGGGCCTTAATAATCCAGACTTGGCCTCCTCATTCGGAGGAGCTGAACCGTTGGGTGGAGGCAGTGCCGATTTCCTTGCTCCGGTGTCTGATGGAGAACAGGCTCCGTTTTAAGGCATTTTAATTAAAATTCCATTTCCGGTGAATGAAGCCTGAATTATTTCTGTCAATAGTTTCTGCCTGTGCCGTAACAGGAGTTCAGGCTCAGGAGTGTAAACGCCCTCATATTATATTGCTGATGGCTGACCAGCAGCGCGGGGACGCGATGCACTGCGCGGGTAATGATGCAATAATAACTCCCAACCTTGATGGCCTTGCGCGTGACGGCTATCGATTCAGTCATGCTTTCAGCGCATGTCCCAGCAGCACACCTGCAAGAGCCGGGCTTCTGACGGGGATGTCGCCATGGCATCACGGTATGCTTGGCTATGGAAAGGTTGCCGAGCATTACCGATATGAAATGCCGCAAATGCTTGGGGATAACGGTTATCTTACTATAGGTTTGGGTAAAATGCACTGGTCGCCGCAAAATGCTTTGCACGGATTTCATGTAACCATGCTTGACGAAAGCGGCAGAGTGGAATCGCCGTATTTTTGCAGTGACTACAGAAAGTGGTTTATGACACAGGCACCGGGTCTGAATCCAGATTCAACAGGGATAGGATGGAACGATCACGGGGCAAAGGTGTACCAGCTGCCTGAGAGGCTTCATCCGACAGTGTGGACGGCTGATATGGCAGTAAACACCATAAAGAATTTCAGTGGCGATAAGCCATTGTTTTTGAAGGTGTCGTTTGCGCGGCCGCACAGTCCCTATGATCCCCCGGAAAGATTGTTACGTAAATACAGTAATATAGCGATGCCAAAAGCAGCGCATGGAGAATGGAGCTGTAAAACGGGCGAGAAGGTTACGGATCCGGTAAAAAATCATGATGCCGCATACGGGCAGTTTGGCGAGGATTATGTGGATAATTCGCGCAGGCACTACTATGCGTCCGTCACTTTTGTGGATGAGCAGATAGGGCGTATAGTAGAAGCGCTCAAGGAGAAAAACATGTATGACAATACTTTGATTCTGTTCACATCCGATCACGGTGATATGCTTGGAGACCATAATATGTGGCGTAAGACATACGCCTATCAGGGGTCATCCTCCATACCAATGATAGTAAAGCCTCCAAAAGGAACTGATGCGGGTACGGCTCCGGGATCGGTTATTGAAAATCCTGTGGAACTGCGTGATGTATTGCCTACGTTTCTTGACGCGTGTGGTGACACTGTGCCCGCCGACATGGATGGAAGCTCATTGCTTACGCTCATAAGAGATCCACGCGCGAATTGGCGCTGCTGGATTGAGATGGAGCATGCCACCTGTTATTACGACGATAATTACTGGACTGCTATTACTGACGGGCATGTGAAATATATATGGTTTCTGCGCACCGGCAAAGAACAACTTTTTGATCTGGATAAGGATCCCGGTGAAACAATTGACTTGTCTAAGGTTGCCGAATACAGTAATCTTCTTGAAACGATGCGAGGCGCGATGGCGCAGCATCTGTCAGAGCGCGGCGAAGAATGGGTGAAAGACGGAGAACTACAACAACGGGAGTCAACATTGCTTTACAGCCCAAACTATCCGAAATAATGCTATACGCTGTTAATTAGTAGGTCAAATATTGTTTTTAGTACTATTAAATGTTAAAATGATTTAAATCAGTAGGGTTCAAAATCTTTTTAATATACGGGTTGTTAGAATAGTAAAAAGAACATTAACCCAACTATTTAGATTATGAAAAAAGCATTGTTAATGATTGCTATCGTATTAGGATGTACGGCAGCTTTCGCCCAGAAAATCGACAAAAATGAAGCTAAACAGCTGAAAGCTTTTTTGTCACAGAACGCTGAACAAGGCGGTACTAACGCCAATGCGCTCAAGGTCACTGACCTTAACAATTTCGCCTCTATTGAGGGTGTAACCGTTGCTAACGGACATGTAACGGCTATAGAATGGAAAGACAAACATCTTGCAGGCAATCTTGACCTGTCAGGATTCAAAGCTCTGACCAAAGTAGATGTGTCACGCAACAAGATTGCGACAGTGAATTTCAGCGGTGATGCCGCTCTGTCAGTAGTAAACGCTTCGCGCAACGTACTTACCGATGCCAACTTTGAAGGTTGCTCCAATCTGTATGAGGTTTCACTTTACAAGAATCGTCTTACCGACATTGAGATCAGTGACGTGCCTCTTATCAAGACCCTTAATGTAAGCAACAACCGTTTTGCCGAGTTGAATCTCGCTAACTCCTCCACTCTTGAGACTCTTAATTGCCAGGGCAATAATTTGGAATCACTGCTTGTGAATGGTTGCTCAAATCTTAAGAACCTCTATTGCGGCTACAACAAACTTACCCAACTCAATCTGCTCGGAGTGGAAAATCTCACCAACCTCAATCTTGACGACAATGAGATCAACACTATGTACATTCAAGGTCTGACCTATCTGCGCACTATGATTTGCTCCGACAACAACATGGTTACCTTAGGCCTTGACGGTTGCACAAATCTTATAGACCTCGTATGCTCCTATAACGATCTCACTACACTGAGTGTAGAAGGTTGTCCCAACCTCACTTATGTGGATTGCTCTTACAACGACCTTACCACACTTAATCTTTCAAACCTCAACTTCCTGCAGCGCTTGATTTGCAACAACAATCAGCTTAACACTGTGGATGTGTCGTTTGACAATGCTTTGGTTTACATCAACTGCCGCTACAATCAGATTACAGACCTTCGCACAATTGCTTGTCCGAATCTGAGAATGATTGCCTGCCAGTGGAACTACTAACAGCAATGCTTTACAGCTGATATCCTCCGGGGGCGCGCCGCAAGGTGCGCCCTCGGTAATTTTGTCATAATGGATTAAATTGCGTAACTTTGCATGCGATAAAGAAGAATATGAAAAATATCCGTAACTTTTGTATTATAGCGCATATTGACCACGGCAAAAGCACTTTGGCCGACCGTTTGCTTGAATATACTGGCACTGTTGGTGGTAAGGACCTCCAAAATCAGGTGCTTGATGACATGGATCTGGAACGTGAACGCGGCATTACCATTAAAAGCCACGCTATACAGATGAATTATGAGCATAACGGAGAGAAATATGTGCTGAATCTGATTGACACTCCGGGACACGTTGACTTTTCATATGAAGTATCCCGTTCCATAGCAGCATGCAAGGGCGCATTACTTATTGTCGATGCATCGCAGGGCATTCAGGCCCAGACAATTTCCAATCTCTACATGGCTATCGACAACAATCTTGAGATAATCCCTGTAATCAATAAAGTGGATTTGGATAGCGCAAAGCCTGATGAGGTGGAGGACCAAATTGTGGATTTGCTCGGATGTGATCGTTCGGAAATAATCAGGGCAAGCGGCAAGACCGGAATAGGCGTACCCGAAATCCTTGAGGCTATTGTTGAGCGTATCCCGGCACCCGAAGGGGATCCGTCAGCTCCCTTGCAGGCTCTTATTTTTGACTCGGTATTCAATCCGTTTCGCGGCATCATAGCTTACTTTAAGATAGAGAACGGTACTATACGTAAAAATGATTTCGTGAAATTCGTGGCCACCGGCAAGGAATATCATGCCGATGAAATCGGTGTGCTGAAACTTGATCTGTCGCCTCGTGAAGAACTTTCGGCAGGAAATGTGGGGTATATCATTTCCGGTATCAAAACATCTCGCGAAGTGAAAGTGGGTGATACGATTACCCATGTGGCAAATCCTTGCAAAGATGCGATAGATGGTTTTGAGGAAGTCAAGCCTATGGTGTTTGCCGGTGTTTATCCAATCGAAACTGAGGATTTTGAAAACTTGCGTGCATCATTGGAAAAGCTTCAGCTCAATGACGCTTCTCTTACATTTCAGCCGGAATCGTCGGTGGCGTTGGGATTCGGATTCAGATGCGGTTTTCTTGGATTGCTCCATATGGAGATTGTTCAGGAGCGTCTGGGCCGCGAATTTGACATGGATGTCATCACGACCGTGCCCAACGTGTCGTATCGCGTGTATGACAAACGCGGCACGATGACTGAAGTGCATAATCCGTCCGGCTTGCCCGATGCTACGTTAATAGACCATATTGAGGAACCGTATATACGCGCATCCATCATTACTGCGGCAGATTATATCGGACCGATAATGACTCTTTGCCTTGGGAAACGTGGAGAGCTTGTGAAGCAGGAATATATATCCGGTAATCGCATTGAGCTTACTTTTGATATGCCTTTGGGCGAGATTGTAATAGATTTCTATGACAAGCTAAAGAGCATTTCAAAGGGTTATGCCTCGTTTGACTATCATCTGTATGATTTCCGAGAGTCAAAGCTTGTGAAACTTGACATACTGCTTAACGGCGAAAGTGTGGATGCACTGAGCACACTTACTCATGTGGATAATGCCGTAAGTTTTGGACGACGCATGTGTGAGAAGCTGAAGGAACTTATTCCGCGTCAGCAGTTTGATATTGCTATTCAGGCTGCCATAGGCGCAAAAATCATAGCTCGCGAAACCATTAAGGCTGTTCGTAAGGATGTGACTGCCAAATGTTACGGAGGTGACATTTCGCGAAAACGCAAGCTGCTTGAAAAGCAGAAAAAAGGTAAGAAACGAATGAAGCAGATAGGTTCGGTGGAAGTGCCACAAAAAGCGTTTCTCGCTGTGCTGAAGCTTGACTAATTCTCATCTGAAAATCATAGATGCGTCGGTCCAAAACCAATGGGCTGACGCATTTGTTGTATTCTATATCATATAAAGCATTATGACTACCAAATCAAATCCCACCCACGAACACATATCTCCATATTTCGCGGCGTTACAAGCGTTAAGACGCCACACAACCGGTGGCAATATCCTTATTCTCGCCACTGTGCTGGCATTGGTTGTTGCCAATATTCCGGCTATAAACAAGTATTATTTTGATTTCTGGAATCAAGAGGTGTTTTTGCAGGTGGGGAATTTCAATATATTCAGTCATGCCGGGCATCCCATGACTATGCTGCAGTTCATCAACGATGCCCTAATGGCGATTTTTTTCTTTACCATAGGTCTTGAAATAAAGCGAGAGGTGCTTGTGGGCGAGCTTTCTTCGTTTAAACAGGCACTACTGCCAATAATGGGTGCTATCGGCGGCATGATTTTCCCGGTCGTTATCTTCTTTCTGTTGAGCAAGGGCACTGACTATACCGATGGAGCCGCAATACCTATGGCAACAGATATAGCATTTTCGTTAGGAGTCCTTGCCATGCTCGGGTCCCGAGTACCGGTGTCGTTAAAAATATTCCTTACCACATTGGCTGTGGTGGACGATATTGGCGGTATCATTGTGATTGCAGTATTTTATTCCACCCATATAGAGGTGATGCTGCTGGTATATGCTGCTGTATGTCTGGGTGTGTTGCTGTTAGGCTCATTGATGAAGATACAAAACAAGATGTTTTATGTAGTGGTGGGGCTTGTGGTGTGGTTTCTGTTTCTTAACTCGGGAGTGCATCCAACCATATCGGGAGTGCTTGTGGCATTCTGTATCCCGGCCAAACCAGTGCTTGCGCCTAAGAAATACGTAAAGATGATAAGAGGTGCGATTTCGCATTTCAATCAGGATGATGATGAATCACTCAACAGAAGGTCAATACTTGACAAGGACCAGATGAACTGGCTCAAAGAGGTGGAATCGGCTTCAGACAAGGTTATATCTCCGCTTCAGGATCTTGAAGACTCACTGCATGCTTCGGTGAATAACTTCATTGTGCCGTTGTTTGCTTTTGCCAATGCCGGTATCTATTTGCTTGACCTGAATCCTCAAATGGTGGTCCATGGAATTAGTCTGGCAATTATATGCGGACTTGTAATAGGCAAGTTTGTAGGTATATTCGGGCTTTCATTGATTACTGTCAAACTGGGACTTGCTCCAATTCCCCAGCACTGCAATTGGAAAATGATGGCCTCTATTTCAGTTCTGGGCGGAATAGGCTTTACAGTGTCATTGTTTATTGCAAATTTGTCGTTTGCATCTATGGGTGCGCACGGAGCAGAACTTCTTAACCAGTCAAAGCTTGGTATCGTAGTGGGGTCTTTGGCTGCGGGAATAATAGGTTTTATGCTGTTACATTGCATGTTACCGTCAAAAAAAGAGGCTGCAAAATATCTTGGAACACCGTATGTGTGGGGCGGATATTCCCCAAGTGGATTCGATTGTTCCGGATTTGTCAGCTACTGTCTGGTTCATTCCGGGGTAAGAAATACGGGAAGGCTGACTGCACAGGGACTGTACAACATTTGTACGCCAGTATCCCAGTCAGAAGCACAGCCAGGAGATCTGATCTTCTTTACCGGAACCTACGATGCAGGAGAACCAGT